>ERZ808048.18-NODE-18-length-38739-cov-7.597227_pt1 | contig 38739 bp, 62 predicted proteins | sample MGYA00380197_ERZ808048 | MGnify/ENA primary metagenome ERZ808048 (study PRJEB31490, sample SAMN06133377) | cow dung metagenome | isolation source: M1 | host: cow | place: China: Chengdu | collected 2015-05 ... | reverse complement strand
TCGGTCAACTCGTTAATACTTCTATCAACAAGTGTTCTGATTACTACTGATTTATTTTGACCAGTAATCCTCATAAGTTCCCTTATTCTTAAATCAGTATAGGAACTAAACCTCACGAAAGATAATTCTTTTCTCATAGACGCATTTTTAATGCTAAAAATAAATATTTCTTAGAATTATTCCAAATAAACAACACTTTTATGTGTTAAATCAGCCTTATTATTTATTCATTTTATATTAATAAGTTTTAATAGTACTGGTTATCATCATACTCTTCATCCGTCTCCAATTTTGCCTCATCCCAGTCCTCTCTGTTTATTATACATCTTACTATGTAGTAAAACAGTACGAATGCACCTACAAGAGACACTCCTATTACAACAAAAATCCAACTGATAAATCTTATAAATTCTGACATATATAGCCTCCTTTCGTCTCTTTTTCCACTAATTTTTCAATTCCTTTTCTCAATGTCTCCAAAATTGGGTTAACACCTATACCAGCTAAGACTTTTACAGGTGTATGAAGTTTTGCCCCAAACTTCTTTCCGGCTTTCAGTTCCATTACACAGAACACTTCATCTTTTTTCATTCTTATATCATGTTCCATCAACATCTGCCATTCTCCTATATCCCCTTTCTTCTTCCAAACAGATTTTGTATATTCAGAACTAACTACATTCCGTTGGTTTGTCCATCCGTTTTCACTCATCTGCCTATCCAGTTCTTCATATATCCGATTCATAGTACTTCAAATTTAAGTTTCTCCTGTCTTACCTCTTCCGCACTCCGATACTTGGTATCAACCGTGCAAATCTTACATCTACCGCTATATCCTTCGTATCTTCGTCCGTTTCGGATGACCGTTCTAGGATAAAAGCAGTGCATCGGCAACCATTTGCCACAGACACAACACTTTCTTTGTGGCTCACGATTGACCATTCTCCAATGATCACTCATTCTGTTTACCAGCCTGCATTCCAAACAATCCTCCAATCCGGCTGAATGTTTCCTACATCTCGTTAAAGATGTCTTACCACATGGAGCAGCACGAACGCAATCACTTCTTATCCTTCTTGACATATTTACACTTCACTTCATGATTATCAAAATCTATGTGTTCCTTGTATCTACAAAACATACAATGATAGCCTACTATCTTAGGAGCATTCTTTAAAAAAGTAGTCAATCCATTAGGACACTTCGTTATGCTTTCTCCGAATTTATTCAGTTTATACTTGATTGTCCGTGCCATTCTCTTTCCTCCCTAGATATTTCTGATTGTCTACCCGTATCATCTTCCCATATACTTGCGCCACATAGTTCTCTGTACGGCATCCCTTACTCATAAACCAATCATCACACATGATTATTCCGTCACACGTTAACAAAGCCTCAACACATTTTCCCATACAATAAGCATAGTAACTATGCCCTTCCTTTACTCCATTAAAATGTTCCGTTACTTCAAAAGGATTCACTACTTCATATCCTTTATCCTCCCACGTCTTCTTGATGCGCTTGGCATATACCTTCACATCCTTAATGTTCCTCCCTGTAATAGGGAAAGACAAATACATTTTCAGTTTCTTTTCCATATTATTCATCTTCATGTTTCAAATCCCCATCTTATTTCTTGTATCTGAATCCACAAAGTACTTCCCTCGTTTTTCTACATCTGCCTTTAAAATTACGACAATTAATACATTTCATTCCACCTATCATCGGCCTTTCCGCTATATTTACAGTCTCTTTTCTTCTACATGTGGTAATAGGTAAGATTCCATGCCTCAACTCGTATTTTACCACGTCCAGGTAAGAACCTCTCTCGGCAAATTCTGCAATCATCCTTTCCTTCTGCTCAATCGTCATATCATCCCTTTTTATCAATGCTTCCAGCTTCGTATTATTCCAATCTTTTTTCCTTTCCACACGCTCTCTGTACTGCTGCCTTCTCTTTTCTTGCTTGTCGGTGTTCTCTATATACATATATTCTGCTCGCAATCCATTAAACACATATCTATTCCTTATTCTCCATCCTAGCGTGCTGCCATGACAATTAGCCTCAACTGCCGCCAACTTTAAGGATCCAAAAACCTTAACCGTATTCCCATCTTTGTCTACAAAACGAACCTGAACACTCATTCCTTTTTATTTATCTGTTTAAATATTACACTCTTATTATCACTTCTCATTGATTTATAGCACAAACCACACACTTCTATATCCGCTATACATGGATCGTCTATTGTTCCGATGTTCATTCCACAACCTCTGCATCCGTTACTATTGTCCACTTCCACCACTTCATAACTTCTTCCTCCTTGTTGGAACACATCTCCTATTTGTCTTGTTCTTATTACCTGCTTTCTATTCATAGTATCATCTGTTTTCGTTAAACTTAATCTTATCATCTACAATCTTATCTACATTCACTCCACGTTTAACCAATTCCGTCATGCAACAGATAAGTATATCTGCAAGTTCTTCTTGCGCTTCTGTATATTCAGATAAATGCACCGATTCTTTATCTTCACTAGCCTCAACAAATTCTTTCATCTCGGCCATCAGCCCTTCCGCATCTTCCTTATGTGAGTTGGAAACACTTGTTTTCCCTCTTTTCAAATCATTGTGGAATGCCTTACTTGCTTTATCTTGTAGTCCCATAATCTTATATCTTATAATTACATCTATTAGCCTTAATCACTTCTTTCATATTTCCGTTGATAACATCCAGTATTTCCTGGTGCCTATCAGTTGTCTTATTATACATGCCAAAACATTGCACAACCTTCATTGTCTTTAGGTTTATCTCAATCGTTTCCAGACGGTTTCCGCATTCATCCACAGCACTCATAATCAAACTATCCTTCTTCTTGTAGTATTCATTCGTTGCAACGCAATGGTGCATAAAATCACCTTCTTCCTGCATTTCCCTAACCGATTGAATCGTCTTAATTGTTACACGACCATTAGATATGATTAAATCAAAGAAACGGCCTTTCTCCTTTTTATATTGTTCTTCCCAAAATAAAGCCTGCTTCCTTTTTCTTTCCATCTCTATTTTCTGTTGTTTTTTCCTTCTTAAATTTACCCATTTGTCATGCTCATCTTCTAAATTCTTTGGGCATACAAAAAAAGCGTTATGCGTATCTTTGCCCATATAAGATAATGCCTCAAGCATGTCTATCCATAATGCAGCATCCTTTACAATGTACTTGCTTCTAATCGCAATCAGAACAGAGTGCCAATATCCAATACCTTTTGCCGCATTCAAACTTTCCAAAAGCGCAAATTGCTTTGTTTTCATTAAAGTTTCAGCCCTTGAATCCTTTAAAAGCATTTTTATCAAATCTTCCATGCAGATATTCGGCCGTTTACCTTTCAATCCATTCCTCCTTAATATTGGAAGAACTCTAATTTGTGGATATATGGTATAAGCATCCACAGAGTACGGATCTGGATGATAACTGTACCTCATGCTTCTACTTCGTATTTCCATTGGCCTATTCATAATCCATTTGTCATAACATCCATTCATTAATCCCATTCTTGGTCTTGCAACTACAATATCTTTTCCGTCAGCATCTATCCAGTTCTGCACAACTTCATTAATGGTATATTTCGGATCTGAACAACCATGTATAGTTTCCGGCATCTTTCGCATCCATTTTTCAACAATAAAATGCCTCAACACTTGCCAACCTTGTATAGTTGTAACAATCGTGTAGTAATAACTATCATCAATGTTTCTCTTTGTACTAACCTTTAAATCCAATGTTCTTCCACAAAAAGGACATTTAGCTTTCTTTTCTATGCCTAAAGATACCCCAAGTTCAGGTGCTTTCTTTTCAAAAACCTTTCCGCACATTGTACACCATACTTGACCCTTTGTGATATAACCTACTTTAGGAAAGCAGTTTTCTTTAGCATATCTTATCTGTCTCTCAGATATGGGAGGTAGCTTTCCATGCAGCTTCATCACCTCCCTTTCTCTTGCACTTCTAGGTTTCATAATCAAAATTCAAACAAACTGGCCATACCTACTTCTTCCTTCTTTCTCTTAGGCTTCTTTATCTGAGTTTTTTCTACCTCCAACTCCTTTTTCATTTTAGCCTTAAATTCTTCCTCTGCTTGTTTCTTTACATCCAGGTTGTCTTCACAATAATAATGGACCGCCAACCCAAAAACCTCATCATCAGACATACATACACAAGCACCACCCTTGCTTTTAGCAATATTAACTATATATGCCCAACAACTATCAATATCCTTTCCTGGCTTCTTATACATCTTCTCAAAAAGTTCATCACTCTTTGCCTTTTCGTCCAAATATTCTTGGATCAATTTCTTTGGTTCTTTGTAACTACCCATAATCTTTAATAATTAAAGTTTATTCGTCATTTATAGATTTCTTTCTCTTCCTCTTCGGCACATTTCCATACTCATTACTATTATAAACGGGAGAAAACGGATTTACCTTTTCCGTGAGGCCTTTCTTTGCAGCTTCTTCAATCATATACTCAATCACATTCAAAACAGAATCTTCGCCAATGTTCTTTCCTATATCAATCATTTTACAATATGTTGAAGGAAACAACTTTTTCAACAATATATCCAAAGCAGCAATTATGCTTCCATTAGTCTTTATCTCACTACCGTTTACTTTAATTATTTTGCAAACGTGTCCCTTCTTCCCTTTTTCACTAAAGATGTTGATTGAATCCGTCATCTTCAACTCCTTATTACCTGAAGGTTTTGCCGTGACCACCCTATTCTTTTCATTCATCCATCCTTCAAACATGATAGCAAAGACATACAAGTCTTCTGAAACTTTATCTAATTCAACATCAGTATCAGCTATCTTCAAGAAAGACGAAACAAGGTATTGAAGCAGTTCGTAAATGCTTTTCATTCTACCTTCTTCTACCTTTTTCTGCAAACGCTCATAGACTTCTCTTGATACTTTGCATTGAATCATATATTCTTTCTTGTCATTCATTCTTGTACCTAATCTGAATTAAACCTTCATCAACGTATCTCTTCAACTTCTCTACATCGCCTTTATATTCCGACTCTCCATTCACTGTTATTTAAGGACATCCCAGCTCTTCTTTAAGCTGATTTTTCTTCTCTTTGTCCTTCGTTATCCAGTATATTATCGTTTTCATTTTACTGCCCTCCCAAAGCCGTACCCGGCTGCCCTTCGGGCAGTATAGGACAAGTTGCCGTAAATAGTTAAATTCGATACCTTCATAATCTTAAATCATTGATTTTCAATTATTTAATAGCGCACCTTATGGTGCTTTTTGTTTTTTTATAATTATCTGATTATCAATTAGTTATATTTTTATCTTTTTGATAATTAATGCTCCCAATCTGAAATCCATCGACCAAAACGCCCATAAATTCAGATTCATAAGCAGTAACTTCCTCTATGTATCTCGTCTTCTCTTCCGGCCAAGATCTTGCAAAGTTCCTAATGGTCTCCCATTGCTTCTTTGTTATCTTATTCTCCATGAAGAGAGCCTTGTATTTCTCTTTATATCGGTCCACTCCTAGACGGTGTATTTCCTTTGCCTTCTCAAGCTGTCCTAACCTTATACCAGAAGTGGCTGACAATTCCCGCACAAACCTTATACTACTCCAGTCATTGTAGAATATCCTCGCCAATTTCCTCAGATTGCTTTCCTCTATCAGTTCCATCAGAGAAATTGATTGATGCCGATAAATACTCTCTATTCTCAATACATTGGAGCCTACGAAACGTCCTTTCTCAGCCGCTTCAAAGGTCTTGTCGTATATCTTCAATATCTTTCTGTAGTGTTTGCTTCTTTCCGTTGTTTTCTGTCTGTTTTCGGGAAAGTTGGCATCGTTCCACAACACCTTACCTCCCACTTCTTCCACCCTAGAGATGTATTCGTTTGCTTGCTGGCTCATCTTCATGGTCAAGCCTACTTCGTAGTAGGTCACAACCGTATTCTCAGGTTTTAATGAAAGACGCATCAATAGCTCATTGATGGTCTTCACGGCATTCCTGAAAGTCATCGGACGGCTGTTATCCAGTTTTCCCGTCCTTGACTTCTGCCACAACTTATTTATTGAACACTTGCACTTTATTATATCCCCATTTAACGTGATAAAGCATCCTTCAAAGTTGGCATAGGCAGTAGATGTGTAGTATAATTCATCACCTTTCGTGCATTTCTCCAGGTAATTTCTTAACACTATCGTATCTATATCTGCCGTGTCAATCCTTCCTTTGATGATTACTTTGTCAAACATGATATATCAACATTCTTAGCTTTTAGCAGTTTCTTTATTTCTGTCTTATAATGACTAATCAACGCTTCATACTCAAAATCTGAAAACTTCCTTACTTCATGCTTCTGTGATTCAAGTAGCAGCACCTTCGTTTCTCCGTGCTTACGGACAAGCCCGGCACGATAACCCGACATATTACCCTCATCGAATCGGTTGCAGCTCCTACACTGAGCATTGCAATTAACTTCACTAAAACGTGTATTCATGTGCTGCCTATTGATGTAATGCCCACAATCCGCTTGGTTCATCGGCTTTATTCTTCCGCAACTAATGCACTGAAATACATTACCTGGTAACATATCCCTTAATCTTATATATTGACTGAACACACGGTCCAGCTTATCTTTAAGGTTCGTCTTTTTCTGCATATATCCCCCTTATTTTTAAATACTGTTCATAATCACGGAACTTGATAGCATTCTCATATAGATACTTATCATTCCCCTTAAATCGGCCTTCCTCCTTGCATTCTAAAGTACCAATAACCGCCATGTGTCTTGCAGCACTATTCCAAAAAATTGAAAAGTCACCTATTCCCGGCAGTTCTTCAAGTTGCTTTGTGTATTGATTGAAAACCTCCCTTTTGTTTGTGCGTGAACCATAAGAAACGGTCAACATTCCATTTTCAAGTTCAACAAATATTGTATCGCAACCTTTTGGCACGTCTATTTCTGCAATTCTCATAATCTTCTTTTTATAGTTAATCCCATTTCTCTGCCTTGAAACGGGAACAAACATGACTACGCTTATAGGGTGTACGGTTCCCCCTTATTTAATAAAAAGAAACAATATAAAATGAGGAACCTTTCACCTCACGACCTACTTTATTCATTTCGGAAGGGCTTTTGATTGTGCCACCAGGAAGGGAATCGAACCCTTCAACCGTCCTAGGATCCCTAATCGTTTTCGACTTACATATCTTTGCATATACCATTCAATGCTCTATCTGGTGAAATTACCTCCCCAACCCGTGAAGAGGTCTAAAACCCTTTAAAAACAAATATTATGATAAAAATACATAGGCCTCACGGCTTTATCTTGTTTCATCGCTCACCTTATCGAGCGAATAAAAGAACACATCCATATACTGAGTTTCACTCACCGTATGAATCTCATAGTCTGCCATCGTACCCTTCATCCCTTCATGAAGCAGCCTTGTTGCATCTTCTGTAGAACAACCTCTTACCAAACAGATTTGTGGTGTACGCTTTTCTTTTCCTGATTTCTCATCCAAAGTCATATACATAACCTTCACTCGATACCATTTATCTGCTTTTTCATTATCCGACTGGTTAAAGATTTCCGATATATCCTCTATCTTCATGGCAGTTACTCTCAGATCACCTTCGGTAAATGGTGTCATCTCTCCGATTGCTCTCGCTTCTGCCTCTGTGAAACTCAAAGCATCAATCAAAAACAATTCCTTTACCTTTTTCTTCATCCCATTTTCGTGTAACTTCTCATACATCACACGAACAGAAAACCATGTACTCATACCTCTTTATTTTATGTGAAATAATACATCTTGCTATTCCCTACACCCAATTTCTTCGCCCGTATGGTAGTGAGAAACGGAAATTCCGTATGCGGTATCTTTTCCAAAGCCTCCTTTATCGGTGTTGAATTGGTAAAGAACTTGCACTCTCTACCATCACTCTTTATCTTCACCACATATCTGTTCTCACCATGTTGTGTCCTCACCCCCGATTCAAAGTCCAGCACTTCTATCTCGCTGTTCAATATATCCGTTATCGAAACCTGTTGAACCTGGAATATATTGCTTCCAGCATCCACCGTCACACCCAAATCATAGAATCTTTTCATTTCAGTATCTTCTTTATAAGGTTTCTGGAATCACAATGCCTTGCCCATCCCAACCATGAAGACAATGCACAATGCTTTTCCTTTTCCGTTGTCTCTCTCTTATTCAGAATTGCCGCCTTACGGCAAAAATTCTTCTTTATCCTTTTTCTCATCTTCACATGATCATGGTAGAACACATATCCAATGAAGTCTATTCCTCTCTTTCCAACCGGGAATATCTGCCAATTATCCTTCAATTCCAATTTCAACACATTCTTCAGATATTCCCTTATTTCATCCTTCAACGTATGAAGATTCTTTTTATCGGAATAAAGTATTACCATGTCATCTGCATATCGGTAATAATACCTAACCTTCTTATCTTCCTTCAACCAATGGTCAAAATACGATAGATACAGATTGGCAAAGAATTGTGACAAGTAATTGCCAATCGGAATCCCTGGTGCTGAATCTATTATACCATCAAGCAGTAAAAGCAACCTTTCATCCTTTATCCTCCTTCTGACTATCAATTTCAATACCTCATGGTCCACAGACTGATAGAATTTCCGAATATCCATCTTCAAGCAGTAAGCCGTTCCATTCTCATCCTTCAAATCACGTCTTAATGTTTTCAAAGCACCATGTATTCCACGTCCTTTAATACATGAGTAAGATTGTGATATGAATATCGGAGTCCAAACATCTTCCAGTATATTCATGATGGCATGTTGTACGACCCTATCCTTAAATGGCAAACGATATATTTCCCTTTCTTTGGGATCATGTATAAAGAATGTCTGATATTCGGAAGTCCTGTAAGACCCATCTTTCAGTTTCTCATGAATCTCCTCCAAGTTCCTTTCCAGTTCCTTCTCAAATTGAACAACACCATAGCTTTTTGTCTTACCTTTTCTCGCTTTCGTATAAGCCAGATAAATGTTGTCCGGTTCACATACCCTTTCATAAAGATTTCCTATTCTTTTCATGCCTTAGTATCTAATTAGAGTTTTCGGTCTCCCTACCAACACCGTTTGAATCGTCATTTTTCACCAAGAGGTGTGGCCCACGTCCTTGCAAATTTCTTTTCTTGATACCTAGTTGAGACCTGCTACCTGCATTCGCATTCTCGTTATCGTAATTCGAATCGTTGAAAGCGAAAGAGGAAGGAGACTAGAACGTGCAGCCTTTATCTTCATCCTAACTGAATGTCTTTCCAGATGTCCTTAAATTGCTCTCCGCAATATACCGCCAATTCTCTCGACTTTAATTTAAGGCGAGACCCGCTACCCGCATGCGCATCCACGTAACCGTAATCCGAAACGAGGAAAGCGAAAGAGGAAGGAGAAGGAGACATTTCAAACCATGGATAATACTTCGCTTCGCAATAATTATCCCAATCCGGTTTCCAACCTTCATTCAATGCCTCAACAATCACTACCATCTTGAACAATGCTTCAAAATGCTTTCTCATATCTTCCGGGAATGATGAGAAATCCGGCATTTCCTTACGTCCGGTTGCTTCCATAGCATCCTCAAACGTCTTGATTTTTTCAATAATACTCATAACAACATTTTTTTATCATAACAAAATTTCTTTCCATAACTCCAGGAACTGCTTTCCACAATAGTTTGCCAACTGTTCACTTTTCAATGCAAGGCGAGACCCGCTACCCGCATGCGCAAGCTCGTCACCGTAATACGAACCGCTGAAAGCGAAAGAGGAAGGAGAACCATTAGGTTTAAACCATGGGTACCATCTTTCTACGTCACTATTGCATACATCCGGTTTCCAACCTTCATTCAATGCCTCAACAATCACTACCATCTTCTGATAGGCTATATCATTCTTTGTGAGACCTAATTTCATTAGGCTGTCTACATCGTATGGTTGTCTACCCAATTCCTTGCACGCATCTTCGTATGACTTCACACGGTCCATGATGCTACCCGAAAGTACTTCCTTACTGCATGACGCTTCCAGTATTTCCTTCAATTCCTTACTTGCAGTGCTATACATCTTCCTAGCTTGCTGCTCACTGATCTGTAATGTTATCATATTCCTATTATTTAAGTTGTCCCAACGAATCCCAATACTCACAATCACTCATGTACACATCAACCAACTTTGTTGTAGTAACATCCCCTAATTCCTCACGCAATACCTCATAAGTTCCTTCGCTCATGTGATACAGGATTTCTTCGTTATAGTCAAAACGACCAACGAAACAGATTGCAACGATTACCGCTACCAATGTCACTAAATGCAAAATTTCCTTTTTCATATCATTAAGTATTTAAGTTTTTCTTAATAAGTGCCGGTCCCGTACATCACACACACCCGGCACAATAAATCATTTTTATACGACAAAATTCAAGTTTATATTTTGGTCTAACACTTTCCTTTTAAAAGCCCGGTACCATATTCACATACACCCGGACCCCGATTCCACGTAATTATCATCATTTATCACTAAGTAAAATAGTCCTAAATAATACCCGAAGCATAGCTTCTTAACTTGTCCTTTGGAAACAGATAGCTCTTCCCCCTCTTCACGGCAAAACTGATTTCGCCATTGTCCAGTCTTCTATACATGGCAGTCCGTCCGATACGGAGATAATCACAAGCCTCCTTCAACGTCAGCATATCATCCTTCCCGTCTTTAAGCCTCAACTCCTTACGCAAAGCATCCACTTCAAGCCTCAACTCGCTAACTATACCAAGCAAGAGCTTCATATCCTTTACCAATTCCAAGTTATCCATATCTATTCGTCTTCCGGTTCTTCTTCATGTTCCACGCAAGCCTCATCCTCTACACTTACATCCGATTCTTGCCATAAGTCACAATAGCCTAAGCCATCGGCATCCTCGTACTTCAAGTGGATGCAACTTCCACAATATTGCTTTTTCATAGTACCAAAAATTTAAAAGCCCCCGATTTCGTTGTCTATTGTGGTGCTGACTTCTACTTTCGGAGGCTTTGTAGGTATATTACAAATCCCAATTAATATCCAATATGTACGGCAAATCAATAGCACCACCAATCAATTCACCCCTTAAAATTTTGGACTTTCAAAAAGGTTGCACTATATTTGCTTATGAAAGCTAGAGAGAGTACGGCAAATGGTCGTACAGCCTTTTTTATGTCCGTTTGTAACCGATATTTCATTGATTACGGTTGCAAATGTAATCGTTTTCAATAAATAAACAATCGGTTTCGGTGTAAAAGTTCATCGAAAACACGCATTTAGAAACTATCTAAATAATATATGAACGAAGTAAGAGAACGAATACTGTTGATTTTCAACCATTTTGCAACGAATATCAACAAATTATCAGACGGTGATACTGCATTACGAAATCGGTTAACTCGGCAAATCAATAACGATGCAGCTATTACTATAGACACTATCAGTGTTATACTCAGTACATTTACTGATGTATCAGCCGAATGGCTGCTCCGTGGCAAAGGAGAAATGCTAATATCAGACAATTTACCGAAGTTTCATGGTACCGAATCCGATACAGAGTTAGATGTTCATGCAGAACTTGCAAGAAAGACGGCAGAACTGGAAGAGTACAAGTTACAGAATCTTCGCCTTGAAGCCCAAAAAGACTACCTCCAAGAACGGAATGATGATTTAGTAGTGTCTTGTCGAATGCTCCAGGATGAACTGAACCGATACCAAGAGCCGAAGAAAAAATGTATTATTTAATGCCCAGATAAGATAAAGACGCATCAGCAATAAGATAAGTAATGTAAACCCTAAAAGATATATAATATGAAAGCGAAGTCATTATTGTCTATTATGCTATTCCTTAGCATCTCGTTTTCTGCATTAGCTCAAAACGGAAAGTTATACATCGACACCATAGACAAAGAAGGAACTCGATGTGTTGGGACATACTATTACTACATTATGAAAGGTTTTACCGATACAGCAGCAGTAGGATTAAGTATAATGGCAGAAGCCTCAACAACCGAAACTCATTATTTTCTTTCTGTCAAAATGAACAATGTTACATTTCCAAAGGAAGGTGTTTTTTTAATTAAGACTTCAAAAGGAGAAATAATAGAACTATCACAACTACGAAACAAATATAAGACCGAAGATATACATTATGTCCCCAATCATGGCTTTTTTCAAACTGGCACAGGCTTATACCTTGTAGATGAAAATATCTTAGAACTTCTCCACAAGGACGGAATATCAAAAATTCGCATTCAAACATCTTCAGGATTAATAGATAGAGAATATAAGCCTAAACAGACTGAAAAGTATAAAAAAGACTTTGATAAAATGTATTCTCTTATTAAGAAAACCTTGTCACAGAAAAAAGACATCTATACAGATTTCTAGTATAAAAGATACCACGGAGATACTTTGCAAAAAGAAACAATATTATAACTCGTTTATTATTAATAATTTACATTAATCTATAAACTACTCATGTAGTAGTATATTAAATAAATAATAAAATAACGTAAGTATCTGAATATCAACATTGCCAAAGTAAAAACAGAACAGAAAAAGAGGCTTTAAATGTTCGTTTTTGTTCGCTTTTTACCCGTTATTCACACAAAAAAGATACCAAAAAAAAGATACCACTATGAAAACAATTCAAGTACGTGTACTATTTGACCGAAAAGGACAAGCAACCACTAAGAAAGCAGCCCTCATTCAGCTAGAAGTTAGATACAACAAAGAGAGAAGGTTCATCGGCACTGGTGTTAAGGTTTTCAAAGGACAATTCAAGAATGGACGTGTCCTTGGACGCATTGATGCCGATACTCTCAACGACAAGATAAACACCTTATACAAGCATGTACACGACATATACAATGAAGCCATAAAGAAGCGCATCCCATTCACCCTCTCGATGCTTGATGACGGGAAGGTAGAACAATCCAAAACCCCATTTATCGACTTCTGCAAGAAGCGCACAAAGGAAAAGAGATGTTCCAACGCTACTTTCAGACAAAACACACTCTTCTGCAACATCCTTGAAATGTTCGGTGGTATCAAGACATTCAGCGATGTCACTTTGACCAAAATACACTTCTTCGATGATTGGCTTAAGAAACACCAGGGAGTAAGAACGGGACGGCCACTAACAGACAATTCCATCAAGGCATACCATTCCCGTATGCGTGCTTTTATATCCGAAGCCGTATCTTTTGGCCTCATCGAATCCAACCCATACAGCCGATTCAAGACGGGAAGATGCCAAACCGCACCACGAATGTACCTCACCATGGAAGAAATAGACATGCTCCGTACATGGGAACCGCCTAAAAGCCGTGACAATTCCAGACGCAAGGCTCTTGATTTGTTCCTGGTCCAATGCTATACCGGATTATCATACTCTGACCTTATGGCCACCGATTTTACCAAAGCAGAAAACCATAACGGCAATCTGTTTCTTCCACGAACTACACGTGTCAAGACCGGAACCCAATTTTATATTATGCTTCTCCCTCCAGTCATCGAGATATTGGAGCGATATGGCTACAAGCTGCCATTCTTCCACATGTCTACATACTCCATTCAACTTAAACACATAGAAAAAGAAAGCAACATAGGGAAACACATTACATCACACGTTGGCCGTCATACCTTTGCTACCACTATAGCACTCGGATCCGGAATACCGATTGAAGTTGTGTCAAAGATGCTTGGCCACACCAACATACAAACCACACAGATATATGCAAAGATTCTACCTAAACAAGTAGAGCAAGGATTTGAGCAAATAAAAAAGGTTGTGTCGTAATGGCACAACCTTTTTTATTTGCTCGACATTCTTTTTTTTAATTCCTCAACTAAAGAAGATCCTTTTACGGTCACAAAGGTTTTTTCTTCTATCCCCCTAATCTTTTCCCTCAGTTCTTCGATCTCTTCTTTTGTCACTATAACTTCATCCATGTTTGGCTTTATATCCACATGATACCCTAACGCCTCACATATCTTCCCCAATATATCAATACTCACGTTATATTTCCCGTTTTCTATCTTATATATATTAGCAAAATTCACCCCTGAAGCCTCAGCAAGCTGCCGGATAGACAAGCCTTTGGCCTGTCTAATCTCAGCAATGCTTTTCCCTATATATTCTCTAGTATTCATCCTATCGCAATCTTATAATAATTAATAGCCAACCAGTCCGACATTTCACGGATAATTCTCACTTGTGCCATCACATCATTCATTGAAGTATAGTTTTCACCACCTTCTATTTGGGTGATCTTCTGTGTCTCGTTAAACCTTCCTTCTTCAAAGGTAGTCACCACAAGGTTGACCGTATCAGTCAGAACCCACCAACCTTCTTTCATTTGGCTCTTTTCAAGTCTAAATCTTTCCATAATATCAATATTCAATCCCTAACATTTCACAATACTTAGCACAACAGTTGTCTGTAGAATCAATCTTACCCAACATCAAATCCGTCATGCTGCCTGTAGGGTAACGATGCCCGCTAACTCTCACTTCGTATGTTCTTCCGTTGTTATGACGTACGAAGTAATATTCGCTTTCGCTTTGATTGCTTCTTGTCATATTGTGTGCATTCGTCTTCGCCCATTCTACAAGAGCATTGTGAGCCTTGATGTTATTCTTCACTTCATTCATCTGTTCATCAAGTTCTTCCTGTCTCTTAATGTACGCCTCAACAGATTCTAACATAAAGTCAGGCAATTCGTTATAGGAATATTCTGTCACCACTCTCTTAGAATGATTGTAGAACAAATCACCAACCTTTACCAAATGACCGGTAATCCATTGACCTTTATAATTTTCCTTAAACTCAGGATACTTAACATTTTCAGCGATAATTTTCATATATTCGTTGCAGAATTTTAAGCGTTGCCCCCGCTGTTAAATTATTAGGTTTATTTCTTAATCACACCACAAAGATAAACCTTTTATTTAATGTAAGCAAATTTGCATACATTTATTTTCACTTTTACCATCATTTTTTTTGAAAACCAAGAAAAAAGGGATGCACTCAGCATCCCTTCCCTCAGAAACCTCAAAAAAAGCTAGACTTTACACCCATTAGAATTGTCATACTTATCCTTATAACAACCTTTAACCTGCAATGTTCATTTAAATACCAATTTTCTTAATACAAATATAATCCCGTCCGATATGAAGTTACCAGCCACATTTTGTAGGATGCTCTGTTTGTCGGATGTCTGCTTGTCTATCTTCTTTAGCAATCCCACCTTATCCTTCTCCAGTTCATACCTCAACCCCTCATCCTTGGCCAACTTTTCAGCCAAGAACTTGCGCTTGTAATAATCATATATCATACGGTCTATACTCATCACTTCATCTTGCTTTTCTTGTTGTTTTTGGCACATACATAGTCAAAGACCTTTCTGTCACTTCCACCCGGCCAATCTTCATCGTTAAAGTAGAAAGCCCATGCAGCATCAAGAATCTGGGCATCATCGAACTTTTTGCAAAGGTCCGAATACATCAGGTTGAAGGCCACATACTTGTCCCACTTGTTTACACCATTAGGAAATCTGTAGTTTTTGGTAGCCTCCTCTACTTGCTCCGCACTCCAATAACCGCCTTTTTTCTTGTCACCATTACGGTTAGTATATTCTATAGCGGCCACATCATACATTGCAAACTCTTCGTTGTAATGTCCGTCACCGATTACACCATACATGCGCCTCATCACACACCAATACTCATCTTTTTGAGTTTCCTTCATAGGAAGCAGCGCATCATTTAAGACCGCCACACTATCCCACATCTTGGCCTCGCCTTTGCCTTGGCCATATTTTTGAATCATTTCCAGTATATCCATATCATCCCTTGAATATCGGCTTCAACTCCACAAACTTCATATGTTTGGGCTTTTCTGCCTTGGTTTCTTTTTTCTTTGCCATATCCCAAATGTTTTAAGGGACACCCCGGAGGATGCCCCACATAAGCATACATCAAGCCACCGTCACTTCCAACGGAGTTTCACTTACAAAGTTATTGCTGCATGTCTCGCATCCATCTGCACTCATAGCATTTACCGAAGTACCCGATGTAATGGTGACGCTTGTAGGTGCTGTTGCACTCGCAATAGGTAGGGTGAAGTCCTGAGACACCACTTCCGTTTCAGCCGTACATCCACAACCATGGCACGGATTATAGCTGATAGCACCCTCTACATGAATGGTCACTACATACTGACCATCACCTACATTAGATGTACCCTTTACATTGAATGTCGGAGCAAACACCGGAATGTTTGTCACACATACCTTCTTGCACAACTTCTTCGATAGATTGATCTGAACGAAGTAAGGCGATGCCACACTTCCAGCAGCCAATACCGGAGTAATTACGGCCGCATTCTTCTTGTTACAATTTCCCATATTATGAAAGTTTTTTTGCTCCCTACTTATTCTTTACTGACTACATCCGTGCCGGGAGCATTAAGCCCGTTTTCATCAGTCCCTTCACTTTCTATACTTGCAATACCCTTGAAGATGTCGGCTCTTACATCCTTTTCCTTCAACAGTTTCTTCACCTCAATTACATTACGCAATATCTGCACCTGGCAGCATGCCATCTTGTCTACATCCAGCGTACAAACGGCACAATTACCTACACACTTCATACTATAATTGTTTTATTAACATTGGAATCAACTTCATCATACCTTTCTTACCGTCTCTTGCTACCGTCTTAACGGCCGAATAAAGCAAAGCCTTATTCTTCTTCACAAACGGATAGAAACTTATTAAATCACTTCCCTTCATATTGAAAGTACCGCTTATCTCATTGGCTATGCCCTGTACAAGTTCCTTTTCCTTGTCATCGGCACAATCTACAACTAGGATAATCTTTCTTTGCATATCAGTCTATTTCTTCTAAATTGATTTCTCTTGTTACTGGTTCCTCAATGGCAATACCTCCACCTCCGGAGAATCCACCTATCACACCACTAAGCGCACTTGTCACCATGTCCCATATTTCGGGATTCTCTTTCTTCAACTCTGCCATCTGCTTGATGTACCCGATGCCCTTTTCCAGTCCGTTCAGTTCCTTTGGAGGTGTATCGGGAAGTTTCTTATTCTTTGCTATGATTTCTGCAAACTTTTCTGCTTGCTCGGCTGCTTCCATCATGTCCTTACCTTTGTTTGCCAATTCTGCAAACATATAATCGAAAGCGTCCGACTTTGATGTAAACACCGGAATATCCTTTTTTGTTCCGAATCTCATGGCCTTTTTGATGTATGCTTAAAAATTGGGGCAGCGTGAAGGAACTGCCCCGAAAACCTTAACCGCAAGTTTCAATTTCTTGCAAAGAACTGTCCTCAAGACAATAGTTTGCACGCTTCACAAATCTAGGCGAGCCGCTACCGCATCCACCATTACCACTGCAACGTGGAACAAATACGGCTGCATCAAGTGCGGCTAACTGCTGGTTGGCTACAGCCTTGAAGTCACCTACTGCCTGAGTAGTGGCACTCAATACGCTGTTAATGCTCTGCAAGTTGTTACCTTGATTAGTGGTAGCAATCTCAAGAGAGTTCACACGGCTTACGGTGCTTTGTACAGCAGCAGCCAAATCTGCCTTGTCTTGGCCAGTCTTATGAACATACCAGAACCAAGCAATGATAACCAAGAAAACCACAATCGCCCATACCGGAAGATTACGGCTCCATGAATCGGAATGATCCTTGCGCTCGTCCATCTGTTCGAGACCTCGCATCTTTAACAAATCGTCAAAATCCATAATTATAGAATTAATAACACGGTCAACATTAACCGTACCCCAAAGATCGCTACCTTCTATTTGCTTTCATAGCCTTTACTTTCCAATCGCTTGACTACTTCTTTCCAATTAGTTTTCATCAACCAAGTATCGCCCTTATCCCTTGACAAGATGCTATGTATTCCTTGCCTAGTCCGTCCCAACAAAGCACCAATAGATACACATGACATTATTCTCGACAAATAACAGACCAATATGAAACGTGCGTCCGTTGAAACCTCATTCTTATTTGCCCGAATATCTGCCCTTCCAACTCCTGTAACATCGGACACAACCGACAATACATCTTCAAAAATCTCTTCGTTACTCATAAACAATCCCGTTTGATTAATTGTTAGACTACATGAGCCGCACAACCAACCAAACGGGACCAATCTCTTCTATTTTAAATTTTCCTAATACTCGTGCGGCTTTTCTTATTCACCCATCGCACAAGGTGAGACACTTACTATCTAAACAAAAACACTACAACCTACCATATATTATAAGTAATACCAACCATTATACCAGGACTTAATCCATCCTTACTTAATCCATATCCAGCCGTAACACCCAATCCCCATCTTTTCTTTTTTTCTCTTTCCGTTATGGTGCTAACTGTATTGGTTTTGTACACTTCAATAAAATCAAGATTTGGTCTATATCCACTTATTCTTACCCGATAATTAGTATCTGCATACTCTTTTACCTCTACCATCAGTATCGTATCTTTGACGTGTATAGTGTCACCATTGAACCATACAAGTCTAGGCATCGGGTAATATTGTAGCAACGTGTCTGTTTCTACTTTAGTTACAGTGCGTACCACTTCCACCTTATCATCCTCAGCAAACATGCTTCCTAAGAAGAATGCAGCGATTACAGACACCAAGCAAACAAACATCAATCCCTTACTCATAGCAAATCCCATCCTTCTGCAATGTCTTCCATCTCTGCCATACGGCCATTCTCTACATAACTAATTGCAGAAGCAAAAAGACACATAGTTACCTTGTCTTCCACATTTGGCACATACACCGGAGGCACACCCATTTTCTGACAAACTATCTTAATATAAGAAATAGTATCATTCTCACTTGAAGGTGCCCATCTGCGTATAAAATCGCCTATCGTCCAGCAATCATGCAGTTCCCGATAATTTTGCAATGTTCTGATCAATGCCCGATACCCCCACTTCATTTCCGTAAACTGAAAGAACTCCTTATCGGTCTGAACAGCACAAAGACCTTTCCATTTGTCCTTTGTTATCCGTATATTCCCCGGATTGCAGTTTCTTATTCCTCTTGGTTCCATAATTACATTCCATTAGGCGGCATTCGTCTTTCACACTTCTTCACTTCGCATTTCCATGTGGCCAGTACCGCATTTTCCACTCTTAACTTAGCATTTTCTTCTTTCAACTTGAAACATTCGTCCTGAGATTGCCTTAGCCTGGTAGTCTGTTCTACGAACCTCTCTTCCTTCTCTTTCAGTTCTTCCTGAATAAACTCAATATGCCCTTCAAGCACCTCGTACTTCTTTTTTTCAGCCTCAGCATCAAGGATCAGTTTGTCATTGCTCCGGTTAGTAAACCACCTTACCAACCACTTCACAAACTCCAATCCACCCATTACAGTTAGAATCTGCATCCATGTCTCCATCTATTTTTTATTTTTAAAGTTTCTATATAACGTACGATAAGGTGTATTTGGTTACTTGATTCAGTTAAAATATTTATATTTGCAAAGGGCGAAAAAAGGAAGGAAGTAGCTAGCCTTCTCGGTGGTTATGCAGAGTTACCACCCGTCCTTCTTCTTCCTAACTCTGCTAACTTCTAACTCTGCAAGTTATGAAGAACAAGATTCAATTTACAATTCTGCCGAAGCACATCGGTAGAGGGATGCTTTGTATCTATATACAAGCATCGCAGCACGGAAGGAGTGTCAATATAGACACAAGTGTTAACATTTTTAAGGATGAGTGGGACGATAAGGATGGAGTCGTAATCAACAATCCGAATGCAAAATCGCTAAACAGATACATTCGTCAAACTATCTACGACCTTGAAACTATCGAGTTTGACGCCGATATGAAACTTAGCCTTACCAAATTAAAGAAATCATTCGAAAATAAGGCTGTAACAGATGATTTCTACGCATTTATAGAACGAACCATACCAACCCGTGACATCAAGGAAGGGACTAAGCGTATTCATTGGGACTGGCTAAAGAAACTCAAGCGATACAAAGATGAATGCCGGATCTGTGACCTTACAGAAGAATGGGTACATGATTTCTACCGATGGAGTACAGGTAGAGGTGATAGCGAAGCTACTGTCCTTAAAAACATGCAAACTTTAAAATGCTATTGGAACATAGCTAAAAAGATATATGGCAACAAAGTTGCTGATGATATATTCGATTGGTATCATCCGAAAACTTCATACGCTTTCAAGTCCAAAGGATTGGACGATGATGATGTCCGGCTAATCGAAAATTACATTTCTCGTCCTGATGCAAAATATAAAGAATGTATGGAGCAATTCTTGTTCATGTGTTATACAGGATGCAGATTTTCTGATTTCAACTCACTTACACCTTCCAACTTTAAATATGACAATGGGAAGTTGTGGTTATCTTATGTTTCGGTCAAAACAGAAACTCCTGTTCACATACCATTATTTGCACTTTTCGATGGTCGTGCAGAGCAACTATATCATAGACATATTCAAGATTTTGAGACATTTTTCAGAACTCGATGCAACGGTCATTACAACCAAGTTATACAACGTGTATGCCGTGATATAGGAATCACCAAAAGAATTACAGCGCATGTGGCTCGTCATACGTGTGCTTGTCGATTGATAAATAGGGATGTTCCTGTTACCACCATACAAAAGGTTATAGGACACCGACAACTCCGTATAACCATGCAATATGCACATACTAACGACAATGCAATGGTAAGACAACTTATGAAATAATTAATAGGGCTATTACTTTTAGCCCTATATCGCATCAGTTGTGGCAGGACAGATAGGTTTTTTGAGGATTGCAAAAGATATTCTTGACACGAAAACAACAACATATTCATTTAAATTTAATACAGACGATGTGTTTATAGGAGACCTCGTTATTACATCTGACGAAAAAGAAGCTGCCCCATATCGTGCATCTGTTTATATTTACAGACAATTCGTGACGGTGATTCCAATAGGTGAATCTAACATTGACGCTATTGCGACCATGACGGTAACCCAAAAATCCATTACGATAGTACCCAAAAACTATACATCTGTATGCCTTTATAATACAGCTCCAAAACTTGTTCAAGTAACTATGTCAATCGCTTAATATTTCGGGAGTATCAGATGATACTCCCTAATTTTACAATATCGTTATTAAACAACTCTCGTCCATTCCCACGGGTGGATTCTATAATAAAATGACGGAGTGCTACTTCTTCCAATAAACATTTGGACTGAGTATCCACCCCCAAACGCTGTTGATTTTAAGACTATAAGTGTACCATACGGTGCTGCTGTTGGACCATTCTCAGCACCAGCACCGCCACATCCATATATACCAGTCTCAGTTATTAAATTGAAGTCTTTAGGATTGGTACCTTGGTATAGAACATTTATCCCCGTCGCAGCTATCTGTCCTGCCACAACTGTTGCAAGACTGCTCGCATTTGTAGCTCCATACAATAAATTACCTACCAATTCCGCTAATTGCTGTTTTGATGCCTTAGCCACTTGGTCGCCCTTAACGATGAGCGCATAATCAAAATCTGTCAAGGTAGACACTTGGTCTAATCTCTTATCTGTTGCCATAATCTATTTATTTAAATTGTTATTATAATGTTTTTACATATTGTTTCCAAGCCTTAGACGTACCGCCCAACTGCTTGTATAGTTTCTTGGCGTTCTTGATGTTGTACTTAGCAAGATTCTTGCCGTTATAGTTCGCACAATAATCGAAGTCCCCTTCGTTGGCGTATGCCTCAGATTCAAACTTGCTGACGTAGTAATTGGCTGTCATCGGAGCGAGAATCCCACGTCTTATCCATTCCCACAAATAAGCCAAGTAATACCTTACCCAAGAGTCGTTGCACATCATTGCTTGCATGACATGAATTTTCTCATGGTTAAAGGTTATATCATTCACTTCGCTAGAACCTACTCTGTGGATAATCTTTCCACACCATGCTAACGCCTTGAATCCTTTAAAAGGAAAATGCTTCATGTCCACTACCTCCAATTCATTGTAAATGAAATCAGATGGACGTGTAGCGAACAGCATCTTAATCAATTTCCAAAGTTCTTTAATCATCGCATAATCTTATAAAGTTATCAAATCTTCGCTAGAAACAAACCAAACCGTACCCCATGTATCATCAGGAATGCAAGTAAACCGATATAACTTGTTATCGTTTAAATCTATTTCTGTGCTATACACCGCACCATTTGTTCCCTTTGTTACAAATTTTTCCGTATTATACACCCTAAATCTAAACGTCCGTGCCGTTCTTGAAAACCACAAACATACCCCATATACTTGCATAAAATGTGTTGGTTTTGGCATTGTATATGTCCCATGTCCATTAGCTAGAGAATAACCATCCAGACTAACGCTGCCACCATTAGCCGTTCTCGATTTATACTTGGCTACACCCATATTCACTTCACCTTCTACGGTTGCATTTTTCGCAATCATGTTACCGTACTTATCCACCGTAAACGGAGCATCATCGGGTGTTTCTCCTCCTACCCATAGACGAACATCACCGCCAGTTGCACTTGAACCCGAAAGACCAGCTTCTACGGTTACACCATCACTTCCCTTAATAAGCAATTCGTTGCCTTGCACGAAATCAATGGAGGCATCCTTCGCTATAATTAACGAAGTAAAGATAGCGTTTGTTTCTAGCCCAAACGGTTCAAAAAATCCCGAATGTGGAGGTTTTGTTAAATGTGTAGAGGTGTGAGTTTCGATACACTTGTACGCATCCCACCCCGTTGTTGCATTCTCATTGCGAACCAAAACCACATCGACATATCTAGTACCTGACTTTTCTTCTTCGTCATTACGATATTCAACACCTTCCTTCCATTCGGACTTGCGTAATATGCAGCCTTGAATACCTTGCTTACCTTGTTCTCCGTCCTTCCCGTCCTGTCCATCTTTTCCGTCAGTACCATTTACACCGAACTTAGCCCATAGAGCAGGGTATGAAAACTCGCTCCAAACTCCATCTTTCTTGGTTCTCTTGCAAGTCCATTCGTAGAGGTAATAGTCGGTAACACCCATCGGGTCGTCAGTCCAATCTTCTGGAACATAATCATCTTCTTGTAATGAATTTGGTCTGCTTGGGCTTCCATAAGTTGTTCTTCGGTAGATATATTCGTAATCCTTACCGTCCTTGCCATCAACACCCTTTTCACCCTTAATCTTGGAAACCTGCCATGTGCCCCATACTCCGTTTGATTTGGTTGCCGTAGCCATCCATACAGATTTGTCTGTCGGGTCGTCAGTCCATCCGTTGTTTGGAGTCCATGAACCCGAAGTAGAAGGGTAATTGGTAGGAGGAGTAGGTTCTTTTTCTGAATCGTGATAGATTGCTTCAAATGATGCCGTATCAGTAAGCGACCTAGGGATACTCCATTCCCCTTGCTGGATGCCAGAACCGTTCTTCGTAAAGATTCTAGTAGATGCCCACAATGTCTGTTCTCCGCTAGGTATGCCATCGTACCATTTCGGTGTAGATGTCGGGATAGGGTTGTCAAAGCTGCCTCCTGTCGGTGTTGATGGAGTATCGTTTGTACGGATGAATACCGTAGACTTGTAAGATAAGATGCTATAACTAGACCACAATGCAGGCTTGGTGTATTCTCCCCAAGTAGAACCTTTCTTCCTACGCTTGGACATCCACTCAAATGGATATTCGTCAGATACGCCTTTAGGGTTATCAGTCCAACCACTAGGAATAAAGTCGTCTTCCTGTTTGGTCGAAGGAGTGGAAGGTGCGGATTCGGTTTTTGTACGTTGGTAGACAAACTCCCAATTAGTACCGTCTTCACCGAACTTCGCCCACACGCTAGGAGTAGAGTATGCTCCCCACAACCCATCCTTTTTCTTGCGCTGCGAAACCCACTCATAAGGAATGCCTTCCGTTACACCTAGTGGGTCGTCATGCCATCCTCTAGGAATGTAATCATCCTTCTGTACGGTAGGAGGTGTTGCTGGTTGGGCGTCTGTGGTGGTATTGATGAAGATGAACTCATAGTCAGTTCCATCTTTACCATCCTTGCCATTGGCAACCATCAATTCATATTCTTCCTCATTTTCTTCTCCCGTAAGCGCATAGCCACCATCCGAAAATATGAATCTATTACCGCTTGCATCTATCCATGTCCATAATGGAGGATTTGTAGTAGCAACCTTAGCCACCCAATTTGAGTCGCCCATTGCAACTACACCAAGAACAGGGACTGCAACACCGCTTTGATAGTGTCCTACAAATTCCACACTGTCACCTTTCTCTCCACCTATTCTTACTGGAGTACTCCAGTTGTCGGCTGTTCCGTCACCATGAACCACACGCTTTCTCATCCACAAATATCTGCCTACACCGACACTAGGAGGTGCATCCTGCCATCCGCTAGTAGGAGGTTCATCCATAGAACTATTAACGGCAAATTCAAAATCGGTATATTCACCATTTTCTCCTGCCGCACCAGCTTCGCCGACAATTCTCATCTTGTCGCTCCATGCTCCATCCTCTCCAAGTTTCTGACGCATGAATACGTCTCCTTCTTGAAATGTATCGTGCCAATTAGAACCGTCCTTGGAATATTGTACGATAAGGCTCTTTCCGTCCTCTCCATCCTTGAAATTACTAAGGTCTACGAAGATAGTCCATCCGCTTCTCACTTCTTCATCAACCAAGCAGAATCCGCCATCGTTGAATTGGAATCTGTTGCCGTCCTTGTCAGTCCATATACCATAAGGGGCATAATCCACCGTATCTGTAGACGACCATACCTTGCTGGCAAAGTCAATAGTGGAGTTAGGAGCATACGGAGTCTTGGAAGATGAGAACCTACCACCTACTACCAACGAATCACCTGCTGCAACTTGAAGAAGCCAGTCAGAATTACCTTTTTTCGGTTCGGTATTCGTTCCGTCTGTGTTCACGCACAACCACAAAGAGCCGTTATGTGACACACGGTCATAATAGTCATATTTAGTTCCGCTTACCCAATTACCCTTGTCGTTGGCAGTAAGGACTTCTTCACCATTGTCCTTGATTTGCTTGATAATCCCTTTGTTGTAGATGTTATTTGTGAATATCGAGTACCCATCCATATCCATCCCGTAATAGTTCATATTACTCAAATCACCATATTGCATGGCAATGTTGTTGAACGTGATATTCCAATCATTCTGTTTATGCAACAATCGGGTATATGTACGGGTTGTGTATGCGGATGTCTGTCTGTTCTTGTCCGTGAAAGATCCATAACATACGAAGTGCATGGATTCACTTGGATGGTATTGTATATTCCAACTGCTATTGGTAGGTCTTAGCTGATATGTAAACTGACCATTGTTTTTACCTGTGATAGACGTAATTGTAAAATAGCAAGTGTAGAATCCTGCGAATTGGAATCCCGACAAGCAAGCCTTTCCATCATCTGTAGTGCCATAGATTTCACTATCATCGGTAGCGTTCATGGAAGAGTTTTCAGAATGAAATATACCCATACAGATGTCACCTACCGCAATAGCACCATATTCTCCCTCTTCTAGCTTTAGAAATATCGTACCCGTAGTGGCAGAGTCGGGAACAACCCTCTCTATCACACCTGCACCTGGGGCATTCCACTTGTCACCAAGAGTTACTTGAACACGATTGAACCTTAATTCGGGTACTTCCAAGAATCTGCGGATAATAAGGCTTTCCACCTCACCATTGGCATATTCATCGAAGTAACCTCCACTACCAGTCAGAATCCCCGGAATGAATGATTCACCTATTTGTATGCCTTTTTCGGCTGTCAGCTTGTCGCCTACGTTCAGTTTGAAAGGTGTTCGGTCGTCCTTGATTTTAGACAGAAATCTTTCATCAAGTTCTTTAATTGAATCTTCTATTTCCTTGACTACTCTTGCTGCACTCATCACGTTGGCATCTGTCGCCTCTCCGCTAGATTCCAATGTGAGGATCCCGTCTATGAGAATGTTGGCTATCTTGATACCAGCAAGGAAGTTGATTACACCCGATGCAGTGTCATCCTTTGCTTTGTGAATAAACTCCTTGGCCAGTTCAAGCATCAATTTCGCTTTTGCTTCATCTAGATCTAACGAACCGCCTTGGATAAATATAGTATTTCCGGACGGAATCTTTCCTCCCGTCCGGTCCCTTTGAACTACAGTTGAGATAATATCTACTTTCTTCATATATCCTCCTGAATCTGTACGGTCAATTTCCCTTGCTCATAATCCCAAGAACCACTTGTCATCCGGAAAGTCTTTCCCCGCTGTGTACGTTCTGTCAAGATTGAGATAGGTGTGATTTCATCCGTCATCCATAATGCTTCCGTTAATTTGATTTTGGTTACTCCATATCGGTTCACAATCCTTCGGATCATCAATTCTTCCGGACGTACCATTTCTTCAACAACCTTGCAGTAGATATTGTTTGTCAGCCATCGTCCGTTAAGAATAGCCTTGCTGAAACTAGCACCGTCCTTGTTATAAGATGAAATGTCAAACTCTATCTCATCGGCTTCGCTCATGTAGGATTCATTTACGATATTCTCATATACACGGTCTCCGTTTACTCCTTCCTCTACCACTCCGTCCTTCTTGGCATATCCGAATTTCAGATTTCTCACCTTTACACCCGTATTATAATGAGTACCATTATCATCAAGCCACAAAGGGCACATTATGGTGATTATTGGTTGGCCAACAAAGAAATCCATTGGTATTACATATCCGCTAATGCTCTTGTATGGTGTGTATGGAGTTCGGTTGGACTTTATCTTCCCCTGTTCGTCCACCTCTATTGCCATGGAACTATAGGAATCCACCCACGCACTACCATTGTACCACTTATTTCCGCATGACACTATAGCCGTAATGCTTCTAGTAAGTTCACTCGTCTTTTCGGATGGCCCAGCCATTTCATCATCAAAGTATGCTTCAAATGTCCCGTCTATACTGATAGCACAGTCAGCATAGACCGCATTCTCTCCTTTCATGGTAACTGCTTGTGCAAATGCAGTAGCAGTAGGCATTTGAGCCGTACTTGTTGCAGCCACTCTTATTTGAATGCTATCCACATAATCGAAATCCGTAACTCCTTCATTCGGTGTCGGATCATTGCTTGCCACACACTTGTAGTTGGCCTCGCTCATCAGTACAGCACCAAGTACCGAATTGATTTCATAGTTTTCAAAGGATTCCAATACACTTTCCGGCATAACCGTTCCATCGTTGTAGTAGGTATGGAGTTTCCACAACATAGGCTTCAAGAACTTCTTTCTGCTTGCATGTGGCCCATCAGCACCTACATACGTATTTACCAAATAATCTTCGTTATATGGTTCCAGTATATCATACGCTTCATCCTTTACCACGTCATCAAATACATGATTCAATGATTTAACGGATGCCTTGTTATATCCTGGCACTACGTCCAGCGTGTTATTATCACTCCCATTATACCCAATATCTTGAATAAGCACCTCACTACCCGATGTTTCGGTATAATTCTCCAAATCCTCATCATATAGTCTGTATGTGCCTTTCCAATCGGCATCCACAAAGTACAGATAACCGCCAATGTCATAGACCGTCCAATTAAAGAACTTACAAACGGCCTCCAAGACTTCCAATAGATTCATCTCTTCCTTGATGAAGTTGTTTTCTATAAGTGTAATTCGTTCAAAAACATTTCCACTCATGGCCGATGTTTCACCATAAACCCATGGAATAAAGACACCACGGTATTCACCATTGGCACTTTTTATTAAGTGTTTCATCAACACCCACATACTTACCACACCAAATAACTGTGTCAACTCCTTGTACTCAAGGTGTTCAAGTGTGGCCAATGCGCTCACACATTCTACACTTACATTCTGAGCAGTTGGTACGTATGGCTGCGTGAATTGTTCCGGCTTGATGTAGCCCGTCCACTCCAATACTCCGTCCTTGTAGAACTTTACAGGCGCATATTGGTTGTTGATGCTATATAGGTCCAAAAGCAAATCTGAATCCAGTACGCTAATGGTAGCCGTACTTGTTCTAACTGGATTATACATGAAATCCTCATCCGTACCACTTACCACGAAACAACTAGGTGCACCGTCCAACTCCTTCACCTCTCCCGTATATCCGTTCCGATATATACGGACTTCATAAGATGTATTCCTACAATCCTTGAATGGTATTCTATATCTCAATCTCAATCCCATAACATTACAACTTATTACCGCTAGATGCCATATAGTTTCTTAAACTGATGTAGATGTCCTTACCGTTTAATCGTACATCACCACTCACTCTTACGTTACTACCTCCGTCAATCATAGCTAAAGCTCTTCCGGCCATTTTATTCGTAAGGATAGTTTCCCCTGAGTTTACTCTTGCAATCAGTTTATCCCCAAAGTAAGAAGAACCACCTACAACACCACCATCAGCAAACTTTGGCAAGCTACTGAACACACTAGCAATCGTAGCTACTACTGTAGCAATGGCCGCTATGTTAGCCGGGAAAGGTAACTTTGAAGCGGATGCCACACCTTGAGCCGTACACAATGACTGCAACTCCAAAATCATTTGAGCAATACTTCCCATACTATTTAATGTAGCAGCCAAGAAATCATCTCCAGCTTGTCCGGCAATACTTCCCAAACTACCGAATATAGAAGCAGTACTTTCCAATGCTTCATTCATGTCTTCTACTCTCTTTGTGTTCAAAACCAAATCCCGTGAATAATTATCTAATTCTTCCTTAATAACAATCGGGACTTCAATAGGCTCAATCTTTATTCCACTCATTGCAGCAAGAATCTGCTTACCCGCTTCTGTTTCAGGAATAATCTTTTGAGAAACTACCTGAGTTACTTCTTTCCCATTACCTTTTACCTTGTTGGTTTTATTCAAGCTAGCAATCTTATTCTGTTTTTCAAGGCTTCGCTTCAAGTACTCATCTGCTTTTCTATACAGTTCTGTAGCATACTCCATTTGAGCAAGCATATTTTTCCGGCTTTCATCGTTGTCATCTTGTAGAATACGCATCTTTTCAAGTTCTGCATTTTGCGCCTTGTATTGGTCGGTTTTCATAACAATACCGCCTACAACATAGCTACCACCGCTTTTCTTGAAATTTGCCAATGTTTCCTTGTACTTGTTTAGCCGCTGCAATGTTTCGGTATTCAAAAACTCATTGTTTACTTCGGTAATATACTTTTCAAGGTCAGCCATTGTAAAGTTCTGACCGAACTTCGCATTCATTTCCGCTACAAGCGTATTAGCTGCACCCTCAGCCGTTTTTTGTACACGTTCTTTGAATCTACCTATCAAAGCCCCCATTTCAGCAAAGGCCGCTTCACGTTCACTCTTGCTCTTGGTTTCGTCATCAATGATACCTTCCAACCGCACATACTCACGTTCAAACTTCTTCGTGTCAAACCCCATTGTCAGTTTGGCATCATCAAGCATATCTTTCATTGCCGAAACAGATCTCATGTTTCTTATCGTCTGCAACAGACCTCCATTGAACGCATCCCAATTCCCGGTTGCAAGGCTCTGAAAAAACACATCCACCGAACTCTTGCACGCATTGATCGTATTGTTCCAACTGTCACCAAGCGTCTGCGATGATTGGATCACTTTATTGAAAGCCTCAACACCACCTATAGCAATTCCTACCCCAGCTGCAAACTTCCCAACAGCAGCAACAGCCTTGCTGCCTATTTGCGATGCAAAGTTTTGCGTACTTCCCTTTGCTTTCTTCAACTTGTTATCATAGTCACTCGTATTCAAAAGTAACCTGGTCAATATATCACTCATAACTTAATCTTTTTTGCAAGTTCCCTAATTCGTTCCAATTCTCCTTCATCCACCTTCGTAGTGTCAATGTATTCCTCTTCCCATGGGAATTTCATAATATCCTGGAAGTCCAGCTTCTTCTTGGAATGCGGCATAATTGCCGCCCACATTATCTTTCTGGTACGTTCCCATTCTTCACGATCCCTCATGTTCAGACCACGCATATAGGCCGCAGCCTCAGCAAATGTCATCTCATAAAAAAAGTGGGAAGGAGACACACCGCCCCGACCCACTATTTCTTCATAGAGGCGCACTACGCTTACTGCGTCATTGCTTTTTTTTTATTTTCTACGAAAGCAGACATTCTCTTGCTATAAGCCTCAACCACTTCAACAAATACCTGGAAGATATTCATATCTTCATCACAAGCATCAATCAATTCATCAAAAGACAAAGAGAAATCCTTGTTGTTCGCTTGAAGCATGGCGTACATCAACATGTAGTTGTCGATAGTCTTATCACCCTTATAAGGATGCCCGGCTATCTCTTCATAGATAAACAGACTGCGTAGGTTATACTCCAGTCCGTATGTCGCTCCGTTTATAGTTACTTTTTTCATGCGTTCACTCTTTCAAGTTTACCCACACCCCGCAAAGAAACACTCATACTAGAATTGTCACCATTAGGATCATTTCTTGTTAATGAAGTAATCAATGCTTTACCCTTATAGTATTTCTGTGTCGGTGCTTCCCAACCTCCATCTGGAATACCATCATCTGAAATGTTTGAAGGACGGCCAGAGATAATATCTACTGGCTCTCCAGCATCAAACAAGTCATACATTGAATCAAAGCTATCCACTTCCGGGTCTTCGCTTACCAATGCTTCTGTCGATGCAGTCCAACTCTTCTTTGTAACCGTTGCGTTACTCCATTCTCCATCATCCTTGCTGGCTGCTTCGCTGGTTTCCGCATTAAGTTCCAAAGAATGGCTAGTTGCCAAAGCAGTAGCCTTTCCGTTAATAAAGATCATGAGGTCTTTACCTTTTACTACTTTTGCTTTACTCATATTCAATATGTTTTAATATTAAAATCTAATTCTCTTATATAAACATCTTCTTCCAAGCTACCACGATACCCTTCAAAGATGGTGTCTGTCACTTCAAACATTCCATAGTCTCCTTTTGAATGTTCCAATACTGCACGTATATCATTGGCAAGGTTTATAGATTGTTCCCCATCCTTTGAAAATACAAATACCGAAACTTGGCACAAATCCGTTTTATAATCCTTAGAACCTTCTCCCGGCTCAACCGTGTAGTTATACACAATAAAAGGAAAATCACATTCACGATTTAACCCATCCAAAAAGATATGTCCGTTTACATCGTCTGCCAATCGGCTATCGAATAACATCTTTCGTATATGTCTGCCAACTAATATGCTCATCGTCTTCTTTTTACTACTTTATTGATAAATTCCACGATTGAATCCTCCAGCATTTCTTCAGCTTCCTTTTTCTTGGCATCTACCGCCTTTTTAAAGAACTGAGAGTTCCCAATCTTCCCACGAAAGCCTCCTCTTCCGCTTCTTTTGATATGTTTCCTACCAAAACCGCTTTTTTTGTGGCTCTTTGTAAATCGGATTTCTGTACCAGCAGCAAAGAATTTCAAGATAAAGCTCTTGTTTGCCATGCCTTTTCTTTCCAGTCTTGCATTTGTACTCTTCCGCTTGTCATCCATTACGTCCACCCTTGCCCCACTCGCATTCTTATATACTGCAAGATTAACGAATTGCAAGAGATTCTTGCTGTTCAATGTCTTTCCGGTAGCCTCGTTTCTTACCCCTTTCAGGTTCATACGGGCTTGCTTCTGTATTATTCTTGCAGACTTTCTTAATCCTCCTTTAACAGCCGCCTTTGCCTCTTTGTTCGACATTTTAAGACTATCAAACAGAAAATTAATCTTTCTTGAATCTACTTCTACATATCCATTATTCATTGATCAGTTCGCAATTCATGATAGTTTGACCATTTCTTCTATCGTGGTATCGGCTCTGAATGTAATAGTAACCGTCCTCACATTTTACTCGCATCTGTGGTTCTATCCGTCTTCGCAAATGAGTTGTAATCTTCACTAGATGCGTGTTTACAACCTCATAATTGTCTACAACTCTGTCACCGCCTCGATAGTCTATAGTAGCACGCACTTCCATCACATCCTCCCATTCCTGGTTGGCGATGCCGTAAACCGAATCCTGTACGGGTATCAGCCGTTGGATGGTCACTATCTCTGTCAGTAGCCCGGTTCTCATAACGTGAAATTTCTATAAAGTTGTGTCAGATACTTCACACCGTATTCCAAAGGTTTTGTCTGCACGGTAGTTATATCCTCTCTGTTGGTGTAATATGCACCAATGGTGAGCAAAATAGCCTGTATAAGAGGAGCCGGAAGACTACCACCCTTGTTGATGTCAGCCATATTTTCAGCAGACATACATAACTCAGCCGCAACCTTTTCCTCGGCTACGGAGATAAGACTTTCAATGTACAAGTCATCATCGGTAAAGGCATCCTCTATATTCAGATGCCTTTTAGCCATGTCAAGCGTTGCGTATAAACCCATATTACTTCAATTTAGCAGCTTTGAACGATTCTTCACGGATAACACCCATATCCCAATAACTGTTTACTACCAATCGAATCATACCTCTCACATTCTGAGTGTATGGGTCTACTTGCATGTCAATCGCACCCCATTGCCCGATAAAGAAATCATCCCAGTTACCATACACTACGTTGTAACCATCAGAATCGTTACCACCCACGTTGTTTGTTCTGAGAGCCTTGTAACTGTTCATGTAACCTTGACCATCATTGCCATAGATAAAACCACCAGCACCGCTAGCATCCTTTACCTTTGTCTTAGCCTTACCCACCAACTTAGGGTGCATTACATAGGCTAAGTTACCCATCAAAGCGTTATTAGTATCAACTTCAGTTTCCATGCCTACGATTGTAGCCCAATCAAAAGTACCTGCTTCCGGAGTAACTGTAGCAAAGATTCCATCAGGTGTTTCAGCATTACCACTTTCACCACTGAATGCTGTAGACTCCAATTTCTGAGCAATAGCATTGGCAATCAATTTGCGGATGATACCTTCTACATCACGGTTCTCTTGTATCAACAACTGCTTGCTAATGTCTACATAAGCAGTCAAACGCTTTGGAGAGAATGTTTCTCCCTTTGAGAATGCATTTGCACCATCAGCCGCTTCATCAGTTTCACCTTCCCAAAATACATTGGCAGCAGTAGACTTCGGCCATGTGATATTGCCTGTCAATCCAGTCATGTATCTTGCACCAGCTTGCTTCAACACCAATGCGTTTTCCAAAGGGAACAGCATTTCCTGTTGTTCTTCATCTACCAATACACCTGTATCGCCACCAGCAGTCAATGCTGCTCTATATGACAATGGAAGTACCAATGAACCTTCTTCAGCAACAATGCCATTTCTCTTGTTCAAGTTCATGGCCTCATCAATTACACTCTGTTCAACTGAACGCTGCGCTTTACCGCTTAATTGCGCTAAAATCGCCTTTCTCAACGAAAATTTTTCCATCTTCTTTTCTTCTCTTTTTACTGGTTGCTTTCTTGATTCTTCAATCTTTTCTTCAATCTCTACATTGATTTCAGCCATTCTTGCTTGAATACCACCCAACTCTTCGTTTTCTTCGTTGGTAAACATTCTCTTTTCGCTCTTAGCCTTTTCAATGATTTCTTTTGAACGAGTGGCCAACGTTGCCTTTTCGTCCTTCAACTCTGTAATGCTTTTCTCTTTCATATATCAAAAATTAAATTGATTCTCAATTTGAGAGTAATATCCTTCCGGAACTTTATTCTCTTCTTCCAATCTCTTTTCTTCCAATTCTTTACCACGCATATAAACTGATGTTTTTGAATATGCAGCATGATAAACTGGAGATACATCATATAAATGGCCAAACTTATTAATGGTTCTTTTCCATGTCCCGTCTGCTTTTCTTTCCCATTTGTCACTCTCTACATCAAAAGCAAAAGATGATTGCTTGATTTCACCTCTACGAAGATTTTCCAGTAGTTCATCTCCCAATGACGTATGTGGTGCTTCAAATCTGTAAATCAATCCCTTTTCATCCACTTCAAGCTGCAATGAACCTTCCCCATTTTCACTTCTAGCCAAAACACCTCTATCCACTGAGTGATTCATCAGTGCAAGGACATCACTTTTGGATATTACACCTTCCAATGCTTCACGACTGATAACCTCTTCAAAAGTCAGTCCGTCCGATGGGGTGTCAAACAACATGGCATAACCTTCTACTTTTCGGCTGTCAGCTTCAGCAGCACGGAACACTTGCCCTGTTATATTTCTGATTTCTCTTTTTTCACTCATAACCATCTTCTTTATTCATTAACCATTGTGTTGTCTGACAAATCATTTACCGCCTTTTCAAGTGTCTGCACATTTACCTGTACAAAAGCCTTGTCTCCATTCTCCATACGTTCAAGGTTATTTTCTCTTCTCACTTCATTAGGTGTAGCTGCACCAATGTTGAACAACTCTTTCCAGTAAGTAGCTTGTGCGCTCTTGTCTGTCCTTAGAATAGCTGATGTATCAAACTCTGCCACGACTTTTCCTCTTTCCGATGGAAGGAATACTTTTCGGTTGATTTCTTGTTCGATTTTAGTAATTACCGCCAGAGCTGTATCAGTCAAGTATTGCAACTGAGTAGCCTCAACGGTAGAATAACTTGACTTTGACAAGTCGAAAGCCTTAACCGGAGACACGGAGAAGAATCTACATATATCAACTACATTGAATTGTCTTGATTCCAACAACTGAGAGTCACTTGGAGAAATAGAAATTGGTTGATACTTCATATTACCTTCCAACACCGCTATACCGTTAGGGTTTCCCATAACCGGGTCTGTCCGTTCTCTCCAAGTTTTATAGATTTGGTCCTTCTGTTCCTTGGTCAATCTTGCACCTTCCACTGTAAGAACCCCACTCAGCTGTCCTCCTGAATCATAGAAACCTTTTGCCGACTCTTCCGCACTTGTGGCTATGGATAATGTCTGCCTTGCATGTTCCAATGTAGATACACCTTTTATTCCATCGTAACTAAAGTTTAGCACATGGACCATATCTCTTGGTTCTACAAGTTCAGAGAAACCCGTTACCTGGTATCGCTTTCTCAAAATCCCGTTCTTGTCTTGGACCCATACTACACTTACTGCACCCGATGGTATATATATCAACTGATCAACCTTCAATCCGTCTCTTTCAATGTACGCATATCCATTTCCGGTTAGAAGAACAGAAGTCATCATTGTCTTGAAGAAAGTGTAACGTGTCATGTCTTCATTCGGTTCTGAATCAAGAACCCAATAGGCTGGATGTTCCTTTGCCTCTCTCTTGAATCCTTCTTTGTCAATCATGTAAGTCTTCAAAGGTAGAACCGCCACACTATCACTAATCAAATCCACACATCGATACACCGTAGAAAGCAACATTGGAGTGCTACGGCTTTCCAAAAAATTACGGCTACCAGCACCCCATGCTCTTATCCGGTGCGTTTCTTCCGTTGTAGCCTTTCTGATTTCATATCCGAATATCTTCATCTCACATTAATTAGTTCATATATCATAAACCAACTTAATGTCAGACATAAAAAAAAGGAGGACACAGCCTCCTTAACTTTCTTTTTACATTAATGAACCCAATACCAAATCTTTTTCCACCAAGGCAATGAGTTAAACTCCTCTATTTTTTCTTCATAGTACGCCCTACTCTTTTGTGCAATTTCAAAGTATTTATCTGCTAAATCCTCCATTTTTTTATTTAAGATTTTTAGTTTTTCATTTTCCTTTTCAAGCATTTTACACTTGTCCTTCCACATAATTTCTTGTGGACTTTCATTAAAATAATACCTGCTCATAACTTAAATGTATTAATTCTTAATCCATATCAATAGAACTCCCCAAATCTCGGTGAATCCAAATAACACCCTAACGCTTCAAGCATCGCAATCACACCATCAATCTTCTTTTCTTCATACTGCTTGCTCGGTTTTGTATTCCCGTTTCTATCTCTTGCCATCACCACATTACGGAAACAATGCCTATTGATCACGTTGTTGTCAATCCATGCACACCCCGACAATATCAATCTCTCCATTTCTTTTGTCGGCTTGTTGAAATTTCCTAGTGCTTGACTGAATGGCTCCATTGGTAGCCCTCGCTCAGTTGCTCCAATTACAAACTGAGTGGCATTCCATTGGTCGTATGCTACTTTCTGAATATAAACCTTACTGTTTACATCCATCAAGTCATTGATGATATAATCGTAATCCGTCACATTCCCTGGAGTAATGGTAATCAATCCTAATCGTCTCCATTGTCCGTACAACTCCTTAAATCTTTTCTCTTGCAAAGCTGCTTCCGGTAAATAGTAATGCACTTTAAAAGCGTAATTATCTCCATCTATCGGTGGAAACATATAAGCCACACACGTCAAGTCGGAAGTAGATGACAAGTCAATGCCCACATAGCAATCCCTATCCTTGTAATCGTCAAACTTTATATTCTTTGATGCTTCAAGTATATAATGGTCGGGAATCCATACCGTTTCAGCATCACACCATAGATTGATATTCTTAGTCTTTACACCTACCTCTTCACTTGGAGAATTGACTGCTTTTTGTACTTGTTCTCTTAGATATTTTGGTTTAACAGTTATGCCCAAATTTGGATTAGACTTTATCCATACTGATTCATCCTTCCAATCATCCCCCTCATCAAGAGAGAATATCATTGCAAACAATGTATCATCCTCTTTCAAGCCACCCAGCACTTCTGTACACATTTCCCTCATTTGATAACACGGAGATAGCTTATCAAATCCTGCTGTCGTGATAATTACAGACATCGGATCATCACGCATACCTTGCCCTGATTGCAATACGTCTTTCAAAGAAGAGTTCTTTGCTGCATGATACTCATCAAGAAGAAACATGGAAGGGTTCGGACCATCCAACTTTGAACTATCTGCCGCAAGTACACGCATAAATGATAGTGTCTTGTCAAAGTTGATTCTATCTCTATATGATTCCAGGTACTTTCTCTTTGGATCAAGACCCGAAGCAAAGTTACTGCACATGGTAAAAGACACTTTAGCCTGGTCTCTTGAGTTAGCCGCCAAATAAACTTCAGCATTCATTTCACCATCACCAATAAGATGATAAAGACACAAAGCAGCCGCAAATGCAGATTTACCATTCTTTCTTGCCATTTCAATATAAACCGAAGACACTAACCTTGATTCATCCCCTTTCTCATCTACCTTGTAGAACCCATAAATACAAGCAACCGCAAATTGCTGCCAAGGCAATAACACAAAAGGTTTTCCAGCATGTCTTCCTGTATAATGCTTCAATATACCTACGAACCCAATCACTCGCTCAACCAAATGCGGCTTGAATACAATATCCTTTCTGTCAAACAAACTATAATACCTTTCTACAGCTTGCTTGACATATTTACCAGCAATTACTTTGCCGCTCCGAACATCAGCCGCATATTGGTTATACACCATCATCTACGCTCCATTCCTCCTTTTACAAATTTCTCTAAAGCAGAATCTTCATCTTCTCCATCAGTCATCTTAAGCAATCGGCCACTCTTTGCAGTCATCCCGTATTCCTTTGCAAGCTCCAGGAACTGCGCCCAATTTTCTTTTTGGATGTTCACTTCCGGTCTCTTCACTACTTCCCCTTTCAAGTTCACCATAGTAGCACCCTCACGTGCTATTACATCTGTACAAGTCAGATACAAATCATAACTGGTTGCCATTCTATGCAATGAAGGATGGTCCAACGAAGAAATTTTTCCACCTCGTTCTTCCATCCCATTGATAAGAGCGTTAATCATTTCCTTAGTTTGTTTGTGCTTTATGCACTTGGGAATCCTGAATTTACCCATATTTTTACCCATAATTTAACATTTTGGCTTTTTTGAAAAATCTCTGTGCGTGTGAAGAAGGGTTGTACGTGGTTTCAAGCACCTTTGCCATAAAATTTTACCCCATACCCCCTTTGCCGTTGTGTATGAACTGATGACACTCCTTGCAAAGGCTCATCAGATTATCATAATCGTAAGCCAATGCCTTTCGATGAATATCGTCATCCGTTGACATAAATGATACTATATGATGAACATCTACCGCTGGTTTGATAATCCCTTTCTTACTACACATCTCACAAAGAGGGGCATCTGATAACTTTGCTAGCCTCAGCATCCTCCATCTTTGCGATTGATATACTTTTCTTCTATCAGCATCGTACTTATCTGTTCTCTTCTTCACCGCTTTCTTTGGCTTGTATATATTCGGCATACTTTACCTCCTTCAACATTTTGTCATCGCTAATAGTCTGAAACTCCATCATTTTATACCTATATACAAAATGCTTCACTATTCCTTCTTCATCAAGACCTATAGAAGTATCATCTTGTATCACATATAATATTGTATCTTGAAATATATCCTCATAAGACTTTGAGCAATAACAACCTCTATTGTTGTAATTGCATAACTCTTTTAGCCTTGAGTAGTTTTTACTAATAGCATCCAGAGCCTTTTTATTTACCTTTCCTCTCTTGAGCTTTCTCATGAATCTTCCAGTTCCCCTGTTCATCGACATCCGCATCGGATACTGTGGCAGTTTTGTCTACGGTAATGTT
>ERZ808048.17-NODE-17-length-40658-cov-5.072423_pt1 | contig 40658 bp, 28 predicted proteins | sample MGYA00380197_ERZ808048 | MGnify/ENA primary metagenome ERZ808048 (study PRJEB31490, sample SAMN06133377) | cow dung metagenome | isolation source: M1 | host: cow | place: China: Chengdu | collected 2015-05 ... | reverse complement strand
GCGGTGAAACAAGCATCTCTGATGCGTGAAACTTTGAAACTTTGTAGCAATCGTTCGACCCAAAGGGGAGATAAGTAGCAATCGTTCGACCCAAAGGGGAGATAAGTATTAAGAATTATGAAAAAGCAATATTTGCATTGGATGCTATTTGAAAAAGATTGAAGTACTACTGAAGGGTATCAGTGAAATATTATACATGAATAGGTGTCGTGTAAAAAAATAATGATAAAAAGACAAAAATATTTGTATGATATAAAAAAAAGTAGTATCTTTGCGCAAATATTGAGTTTGTATATCTGTGCATAATGGTTTAGATGTATTGATAAACTAATTAAGAACATTAAAACAAAACTAAATATTATTTTTATTTAACGGGAACAAATTCACGCGGAACGTGTTCTGCACGAAAGAGTTACCAATTATTAACCAAATTAATCATAAATACATTTATGAAAAAATTAACAGTTTTATTTGCGGCAGCGTTATTTGCAGTTTGCTCATTTGCATCTACTGTAACTTACGTTTACCCAGAAGGTACCGTTACCAATGCTTATGGTTGGTGCGACAAGAATGACATGTGGATGGATTGGTGTACAGATGTATGTGCACACTTTGGAACAGATTTGTCTTTGGTAGTTCCATTGGATTCTGCTAAAGCAGCTAATGCCAATTATGTGGCATCTGTGCTGACTACAGACGCCGTAGCTTTCGGTAAAGGTTATAGCGGTTTCTTTGAAAGTGAAACCTACAAAGCTAAGTGGGGTGCACTTGGTGATTATGTTATCGCAGTTCAACATGGACAAAATCTTGAGGGTGTAATCAATCCTGGAAACGGTCAAGTAGTTCCTGATTTGGCTTATGAAACAGGTGATGCTTATTGGCGTATGGCATTGAACTCTTTCTGGTTGGAGTCTATTCGTTTGAGTTGGCCATATTCTGGTGACTTTACTATCGCTGGTACTCCTGCTGCGTTCATGAAAGGTATGAAGATGGGTTTCTGTGCTACAACTAACTACACAGATACTACTGCGTTCATCCTTGGCGAGCCTTACAAAGAGGGCGAGAGCTTCTTAGGTTGGTATGCTTCTGCTGATTTCGCTGGCAAGAAACTTACTTATGATGAGATCGTTGCTTTGGCAAAAGCTGGTGATGTTACCCTTTATGCTAAGATGGGTGAATACATTCCTAACTGCGAAGAGTTGTGGGGAATGACTCCAGATACAGTTGACGTTAAGGTTGCTACCAAAGCTGCTGGTACAGTTACTTATGTAAATGGTGGACAATTCTACATCCAAGATGCTTATGCAGGTATGTTGTGCTACACCAAAGATCACGGTTTGGTAGAAGGTGACGTTGTTACTCTCTCAGGTAACATAATTCTTTACAATGGTTATCCAGAATTGACAGACATCGATGTTGCAGGTATTGTTAAGGATGGTAACAATCCTGTTGCTGCTCCTGTTTTGAACCTTTCAGATCTTTCTGCTTCAATGAAAGGCCGCTTGTTCCAAATCGTTACTTTGCTAGGTTTGAAACTTGAATCTGCTCAAGATTCTAAGTTGTTCTTCGTTTCTTCAGGTGACACTGTTCAATATTACAACAAAGCTATCAAGGCTGCTGATTACACTGTAGGTAAAACTTATGACGTAACAGCTGTTGTTACCCAATATAAGGATGAAGTTCAATTGGCTGGTGATCCTGCTAAGATTACACGTTCTGCTACTGCTGGTGTTGATCCTTCTGTTTACGCAGTTATCAAGGCTGAGAACGAGAACAATCCTGGTGACTCTATCACTTATACTATCACAAGTGATTGGTTGTATTCAGTTAACATGAAGAACTGGGATGCTAACAAACCTAACCCAGTTGCTGAGCAATGCCGTGGTATGGTTGTTAAAGATGGTATCCTTTACTTGACCTATCGTTCAAACAATACTCCTGCTATCGGTGACTTGAAGCTCGTTCGTTACGATGCTGAGACCGGTGAGAAGATGGACGACCTCATGCTCAAAGAGTATATCTTTAGAGAAGTTGCTGATGGTTCAGATAGCGCTAAACAAACACGCGTTGACTTAGACGAATCAACAGGTATTGCATACCTCAAAGAGGATTACAAATGGAACTATGCTGAGTTTACAAGCGCTGCTTACGTATTTGGTCCTAACACCGATATGCGTATTGACGATGCTGGTAACATCCTCGTTGCTAACCTTCCTACAGAGGGTCACGTATATCAAATCTGGAAGATTGATGAGAAAACTGGTGAAGGTGAATTGGTAGTTTACATGGGTGGTAACTCTGGTGTTACTGACTTTGCTGCTCGCTTCCCAGACGATGCTGCTATCCGTCTTGACCGTTTCGACGTAGTAGGTGACGTTACAGCTGATGCTACTATCATGGCTCCATCACAAAACTCAAGCAACGTTTACCAAATGGATATCGCTGATGGTAAATGGGATGGTGAAGGCTGGCACATCATTTGCAACAATGGTGATCCTGCAGTTGCTTTCTCATACAGCCCACGTATTGAGGTTGTTGACGACGGTGAAGCATTCTATGTTGACGGTTTTGCTACATTCCCAGAGTTGTTTGACATTGAGGGTAACTTGCTCGAAAGCTTCAACGGTACATTTGATGAGGCTGGTGAGGAAATCAACCCAAGCTGCTTGAACCTCCTCTATTCAAAGAATGCAATTTCTTCAGGTACTGGTGTTTGCGGTGCTCATGAGTTTATGTGCGGTGGCGCTTACTTCTTCGCAATGGCTGGTAACAGCTACGAGGGTAGCGACAACAGCATGCCAGGTTCAACCAAGATCTTCCGTTTCAAAGATGGCAATCGTCACTTCTATGAAATGATGTTGGCTTGGGAAGTTGCTGACAATGGTTTCGGTAATATTAAGAATGCACAATTCAACTATGTACAACAATCTGTAGTAGTTGACGAATTGACAACTGAGTTGTATGTATATGTTGCTGAGAACGGTCTTGGTAAATATACTATCACTGCTTCAAAATCAGTTGAAGAAGAGACAGCTCTTGATCAAGTAGGTGCTGAGAACAACAACGTTATGAAGGTGGTTCGTGATGGTAAAGTTTACATCGTTCGCAATGGTGTAGTTTATACTATCATGGGTCAAATGGCTGAATAATAGTTTATCCTTAGAGGTGGGGCAGGTTTGCTCCACCTCTTTTTTTTTATTTTATATACTGATTATACCTTATATATATATAGTGCCTTAACTATCTTTTGGAGTGCCTTAACTATAATAAGATTTGTTTGCATGTTGAGAAAGTCAATGACATTCTCCCTTGAGAAGATAATAATGTAACAATATATATAATATGAAAAACACAATTTTTACTATTCTTTTTTGTGCACTTTCTTTGAGTGCTTTTGCTCAAATCCGTGTGATTAGTGACCAACGAATATGCGATGGTTTTTATCCACAGATTTCCGAAGATGGAACCAAGATAGCTTATTTGCAAGCCGAAGATCAGTCTTATTATCAACCTGACAAGGGCACTTTCTATGTAGATAATGAAGACCTCAAGCTCAACTTGTATTGCAATGGTGTCAAGACCATTTTGACTCCTGATGGAGAAAATGAGAAGTATATCTGGTCGTCTCTTTCACCTGATAAAACAAAGATTTTGTATCACTCACGTAGAGGTACCTCTATATGTGACTTGCAAGGTAAGCATCTTCAGTACCTTGGTCATCTCAATGCACCGGTATGGTATGGAAACGATTATGTAGTAGGTATGCATGATGAGAGTGATGGACACGTTTATCTTTCTTCTACTCTTGCTATTTACGAATTGGCGACGGGAATGGAGACTGTGCTTACCGAACCTCAAATGATGGCAATGTATCCTTCTGTATCCAGCAAGCATGGCCGTATCGCTTACAATACCTTGGACGGAGAGGTTCGTATGTTGCAACTCAACTTGTCTGAGGAACCTATCTCAACGGTATTACCAAAGGCTGTATATGGCGTTGAGGAGAGAGCGATGCCAGAGAGCGTAAAGCGTATCGTACAAGGCAATCGCCAACCTTCAAGCGTGAAAATCTATATCAATCCTGGACACGGTGGACATGATTCAGACGACCGTCCAATGCATATCTATCCATTTGCATCGGGTGATCCTAATAGTTTCTGGGAGTCAAACTCCAACTTGGATAAGGGTCTTGCTTTGGATACCATGCTTACCAAGTTAGGTTTCCAAACAACGATGTCTCGTAAGACCAATACAACCAAGGATGACTTAAGTTTGAGCGTTATCGTTGCCGAAGCCAATGCATTCAAGGCAGACTTCATGCTATCTATTCATAGTAATGCGGGCGGACCAAGCAACTATATTTTACAATTGTATGCGGGTGTTGATGTGGGAGATACGCATGTCTATCCTACCGCTACTCCTTGTTCAGATGAAAGCCGTATCATATCAACAGTGATTGCCAACAATCAATATCTAAATACCATTACCCCTTGGACCAACAATCCTACTATTCGTGGTGATAAGACATTTGGTAGAACTGCCATGGGATGGAGCAATGGTTATGGTGTATTGCGTGGTTTGAAAGTGCCAGGAACCATTTCTGAAGGCTCAATGCACGACTATATTCCTCAAACTTATCGTTTGATGAACTTTGACTTCAAGAAACAAGAAGCGTGGTACTTTGCACGTTCATTCTATTCCTATTTCTGTGGCAAGACCATGCCTAATGGTGTGATAGGTGGACAAGTACGTGATGCTAACCTCAAACAATTGTTCCCTGACAAAGCAGGTACAAAGGCTGTCATCCGTATTAGAAACTCGCACGATGAGCGTGAACCTATTATGGGTGCCAAGGTTTCTTTGATACAAGGAGACAAGGTCTTGAAAACATATATAACAGACTCATTATACAATGGTGTATTCTTCTTCTGGGATTTGACACCAGGTACATACAAAGTAAGAGCGGAGAAGGAGCATTATTATGCATTGGAACGTGAAATAGTTGTTTCCAACGACTCATTGCATTGCGAGAATATGCTTGTTTCCATGTGCCGTGAAACCAGACCAGAGGTGGTTACGTATTCACCTTGTCCAAAAGACATCACCGACTCTGTGGAGGTAAGTGAGAAAGTGATATTGGACTTCAACTGGGATATGCTTGAAGAACCTACAAAAGCTGCGTTCTCTATCAGTCCAGCTATAGAAGGTACGTTGACGTTCGAGAACTCACAACGCAGATTGGTATTTACACCAGCCAAGGCATTTGCTCCTGGAGTGGAATATACTGTTACCTTGGCTAAGACGGCTTGTCACCCAGATAGTAACTATCCTAACACGTTGGCAGAAGATTTTGTTATCAAGTTCCGTACCAAGAATAGATCAGGCTTGCAATTGGTTCAAGCTTATCCTGCTAATGGAGCTACCAACGTATCGCTCAATCCAACCATTATGCTTATCTTCGATGCTCCGCTTGCATCCACTGCTAAGACACAAGCCAGCAAGGAATTTGAAATTACCGATGGTAATGGATTCTCTTATGCTCCTACTTCCAGACAGTTCACAGGTAACACTGTTCCTGAACCATACGGTTCGGCTAACTTCGAAGTGAGTGAGACTTTGCAGCCAAATACTGAATATACCTTGACCATCAAGACTCTTTTGATGGACCTCAACGAGGTACATATCCTCAATCCTATTAGCATCAAGTTTACTACAGGCTCTGGAGAAACTGAGAATGTAGAAGGTGCTATCATCAATCCTCTTGACTCTTTGTTCTTCTTGCAGAATGTAGAGAAGTCAACTGCAGTTGCTAAGAAAACCATTACATTGGCCAAGTCAACTATGATTCAAGGTAAGGGTAGCAACAAAGTTGTTTATAAGTTTGCGGAGAGTGAAGATACTCCTGCTATTTACTTGTCACCTAAAGATTTGTCTTATGTCTTTACATCCAATCATGCGTTTGGAATAGATATTTATGGTGACTTGAGTTACAATAACGTATATGCTGAATTTGCAACAGAAGGAGATATACATCTCATCAAGATAGGCGAGATAGACTATGTGGGATGGCAACATTTCTCAGTAGCATTGACTGATTTGCCTAAAGATGTTGATTTCCAATTTATGGGTATCAAGGTTGAGCATGGTGGAAATATCTTATCATCTTCTGGAGAACTCTATTTCGATGCTATTCGTCGCGTAGATAATCCGCAAACAGGTTTGGAACATATCAACTTATTGCCAAAAGAAGATAACAAATTTATGCACAACGGTAGGTTGTTTATCCGTCACGAAGGACAACTATACGATGCACAAGGAAATGTACAATAAATAAAATGGATAACTAAACTAGCGATTCTTAATCCACAGGTGATATGATGCTTGTGGATTGAGAATCATTTGTAAAACTATAAAAACTTAATAAGAATGAAAAAAACCTTACTTTCTTTTTTAGCCCTAACTCTTTCGTTTAGTCTTTATGCGGTAGGTACTATTGAGTTGGGTGGTGTGTTGCACACCATTGATACAGTTTCAGCTATCAAGGCAGGACCTGGTACTATGCAGTATTTTATGCAGTTGAAGAAGACTACTGACCAAAAACCTCTTGAAGTTTTTGTATTGCAAGTAGATACGAAGAATCCTTATATATCGGTAGAGCAAGTGTTGGGTAAGGACTTGCGTGTTGGAACAGAGAGACCTACTGTTATGGCAGAACGTAAGACTACTCCTACCAAGATATATTTTGCCGGTGTGAATGGTGACTTCTATGCCAATTTGGCACCTGTTGGTTATACGATTTGCAACAACGAGTATGTATATGCTCCCGCTTCTACCAATCGTCGTATTGGTGCAGTGGATGAGCAATACAAAGGTAAGGTGGCTACGACGCCTGCTTTCACTGGAGAAGTTACGTTGAAAGATGGTCAGAAAGTAGCTATCAAACATGTCAACCGTGCACGTGAAGAGAACGACTTGATATTGTATAACCACTACGAAGGTGCTACAACGGGTACCAATGCGTATGGTACTGAGTTGTTGTGCGAGCTTCCAGAGGGAGAGGCTTGGCATACGACAACGACTTTGCACCCTGTAGTATTGAAAAACGAATATCATGTAGGTAGTATGGTGATGACAGGCAATCAGTTTGTGTTGTCTGCTCATGGTACTTCCGAAGCTATTTTGAAGAATGCGCAACAAGGTGATACCCTTACCATGCAATTGCAATTGACTTTTGATGGTGAGCCTGTTAATATTAGTCATGCGATAGGTGGTGATAACTACGCACTCATTGTGGATAATGGTGAAGTTGTACAATCAAACTTCTGGAACGAATTGCATCCACGTACCGCTTATGGACACTCTGTAACAGGTGATACGATTATCATGATGGTAGTAGATGGTCGCAATTCTAAACGCTCTATCGGTGTTACAACCAAGGTGTTGGGTGAGTTGATGAAGCATTATGGCGCATACAAAGCACTCAACTGGGACGGTGGTGGATCATCCAACCTATATGTACGCCATTTTGGACAAGTAAACAATGGTAGTGATGGTTCCGAGAGACCTGTTACCAATGCTATGTTTGCTGTGGCTAATCTCCCAGAAGCGGATGAAGTGATTGCTGAACTTATTCCATATCATACTTCTGAGTTTATGCCTAAGTATGGTGTTGTAACCTTGCACTGCTATGGTTATAACAAGTATGGTGTGATGGTGTCCAACGATGTGGAGGGTATGGAACTTTCATGCGACCCTGCTACAGGATATGTAAATGAGAAAGGTGACTTAGTTGCAGTACAAAGTGGCGAAGTAACCATCAAGAAGGGCGAGGCAACCACTAAGGTGAATATCGAAGTAGCCAATAGTCCTATCGCATTGCGTTTGGATAGTGTGCTTATCGGTGTCGGAAGACCTTATAATGCGGAGGTGGTTGCTTATGTAGGTGACGTGATGATGCCTGCCTATGCGCCTGCATTTGAATGGGGTTCTGAGGATGAGAGCATAGCAACCGTTAAGGCAGGTGCTATCAGCGGTGTAGCCAATGGTGTTACCAAGGTATGGTGCAAGATAGGTGAGTTTTCCGATTCGATTCAAGTCAGAGTAGAGGCGCCTACCCAAACGCTTGTTCTATTGGACTATCAACAAGATACTACGATTAGTTTCAAATCAACCAGAAATGCAACGATAGAGTTTGAAACAGCTCTTCAACTGTATGGAGTACCTGATTCTATTCTTATTACCATGAACACAGATGCACCTATTGCTTCGTTTGACTTGTATATGCAAGCCAACAATGCAGATGCACCTATTTCAAGAAAAACGGCTCAAGCAGTTCCATTATCGGAGGATTATACCTATAGAATGGCTATTCAAGATTTCTTTCCAGAACTTGATCCTGCTATCTATCCATTGACCCTTACTCAATTTAAGTGGACATTGAAAGACCCTAAAAAGAATACGCCTTATAACCTACAAATCAAAAAAGTAGAATTGCTTTACAACGATGTGATTGAGACGGGTTTGGAAGATGTGCAAACATCCAATGGAACCAAGAAAGTGCTTACACCTCAAGGTGTTTTAATTCGCACCACATCAGCACAATATGACTTGTTGGGAAGAGAGAGAATGTAATAGACACTCCTAACACGATTGTTTTAGTGTTTACTCGTATAACACCCCAAAATGCGATAGGCATTTTGGGGTGTTGATTTATAATTATCTTTCTTTTGATATTGTATCGGTAGGGAAGGGTAGTTGTATTGTGTATTATCGTTTCTATGATGTTGTATGCGGTCAAAATCCAAGGTAGTTACCCATGTTTATGGTCGGCTCTCATGGTTTAGAGTAACCGCATAGAGGTTCATACATATTTATAGGCTCTGATATGGTAAACGAATAATGTGGCAAAATGTCTCAAAAAGTATAACACCAAGGTTTTATCTTTGTGCAAAGATAAGACGTGAACAAAGGATTCAGAGGGAGCAACTATCTATTGGGTAATACATCAAAACGTGAGGTGTTATAGGATTAGTTTCTTGGAATAGTGCTATCTTTTTTTTCGTGTTTATCCTACGGTCACCCTACGGTCTGGTCCGCGATGCGAACGAGATGCTAATGACATGGTCTGCAAAACGTCTCGAAAATGTCTTGAAAACGCCCCGATATAGTAATGAATTCATGCTATATAATTATTCTGGAAATATTTCCCAGTATCAGTAGGCACTTTGTGCTATTCTTTTATTAGCAGGTACTTTATGTTGTTATCTCTATAGTAGGTACTTTGTTCCGTTTAGTAAATAGAGAGTTTACGATTGTTAAGATTTATATTAAATTTTATAATATGTTTGTTTAGGTATAGTGGTGTGTAGTAAAAGTGTACGTTTTTTAATATTAATATATGAATTATTTTGTTGTTTTGTGATGTATAGTGTGATTTTTTAAGATTGAGTATGCGTGCATTTTGAAAAATATGGGATAAGTTGTGGGATTGAATAATTTACTGTATTTTTGCATTATCCAAATTTTGCGATGAAGTTTTATTTGTTTAGTTGTTGATTTTTTAATTAGACAAGATTGTGGATAATAGACTACGAATACTATCAATCATTATAACTCTTTTTATTTGTATCATCCCCTGCTTGGCAGGGCTGGTTTCTGATCCGTCAGCGCGTATGCGTTCTACGTCTGTATTGTTGCAACCAACTGAAGTGGTAACGGCGGATGAGTGGTTGAATGCAGCTAATTCTCCTTTTACGGCGGATTATAACAAGCCGAATCATGTACCCCGTATCAATATGCGCAAGGCTGCTTGGAAGAGGGATAGAATGACGCATTCTACATGGAGATATGATTATGGTTATCATTGGCACGATGGAAGATGGAGTGATGTGTATAGAAGCAATGTAAAAAAAGGTAGTTATGCTTCTGCATACAACTCCAACTTCTCATCTATAGCCAATGCTTATCAACAAGTAGCATACAGAGGTAAGAAGTCAGTATCTATTTCTACCACGACTCCTACCACGAATAATGGTTCGTATGATATGAAGGATAGGAACCTTCATACTACTTTCTCCAAAGACCAACGTTTTTATCAAGTCAAGGGTGGACAAATGATTGCCAACCATGGTTATGAGGCGGCAGCAAGGCATATAGAGCAGATCGCAACTTCTTTTGCTAAGGCTCCTGGAACAGGCATAGGTTCTGTAGATTATCTCTACCACACTTGGCTTATCAACGATGGTGCGTTGGCTTATATCTATTCGGACGATCAAGGTATCAAATACTACGATATGACCAAGCTCAAGGAACTATACGATGCTTACCTACAACAAGCAGGACATACTCCTGTCGGTTCGTGGGAAGATTTTCTTGATTGGCTCAACAACCGACAACAAACTACCCTTGGTAGTATTCAACACGCCATGCCTATCGCGCAACCATCTATCTACTTTTGGATTGTTATGGTTATCCTTGTCGTGTATAGAAGATATAGAAAAAGTAAAGTAGAAAATTATACCAAATAATATACAAGAATGAAAAGATATCTTAATATATTTCCGTACATCATTGCATTTGTTTTTCTATTGCATTCCGTACCTGTATTGGGGGGTGAAAAGGTCCATTTTAATGCAAGTGCCGAAGCAAGTCCTTTTGTGGGAGGTAAGGTGATTATTGGAATTGATGCAACACCAGGAACTCCAGCGCAAAGTGCTGTCAATGTGTCTAAAACAAAGGATAGTAAATACAAATATAAATTTCCTGTGGGATATTATGAAGAGGTGTCCACCACTTTTTACTACAAAGCATCTGCGAATGCTAATTATGTTTTCAAAGGGTGGGCAACAGATATTAATGCAAATTCAGGAAATACTAATGCTTCGTATTCTATAAAACTTACCGGAAAAGGAGGTGCTTTGAAAGATGGGAATGAAACAGCTCCTAAACAATACGCTATCTTTGCCCGTATGACAGGAGATCCTGCTTCTGGTAGTACGATTGATTTTGGTGAAGCAGTAGAAGGAATAGGAAGTACTCAAACAATAACAATCACTCATGCACATGCGGGAACTATAAGCCTCACAACAACGGGGGACTTTTCTGTATCTTCTACATCTATAGCATCTACAGCTTCGGAAACTGCAACACCTATTACCATTACTTTTTCTCCGCAAGGACAAGGTCCTAAAACGGGAACACTAACCGTTTCAAGTAATAATGGTTTGTCAAACTTGACATACACATTACAAGGAGTGGGATATGCTAAACCATCTGTTCAATGGAATACTAATTTTAGAGAACCTATCACATCGGGCGCAGCGACCTTATCCGTAGGAGATACCCTGCGAGCATCTTGTGTGAGTGGTCAAACGATAACCTATACGGATTATAATACAGATTACTTCTCTTCTGCCATAGACGATGCTGGAGAGCCTGTGTTGGTAGTTAAGGAATCAATCTCAGGAACGATATCTAATGTGTCGGTAAAGGTAAACCTAGAAAAAAGAGAAGATACCTACTGGGCAGCACATAGTGAGACATTTATTCTTGGACTAACCAACCTTACACCCCAAACAATCGTTTGGAATGATAAGATTTCCAATCTGACCAATAAGAATCTACCCTATACCATAAATCTAACGGCAGTTGCATACAATAGCAAAACGAACCAACCCTCGGGACTTCCGATAACCTATACAGTAGATAAAACAGATTATGTGTCTGTTAGTGGTAATACCCTAACTGTTAAGGCAGTGGGTGGACCTACTACTATTACTGCTTCAGTAGCAGGAAACGCAGACTATGCACCTGCATCCGTCTCTAAGATTGTTAAAGTAATTGATACAACAAAACCTTGTGATACGGAGGATGATCATCCAGATGGGAGTTTCAAAAGTGGGAATACCCATATTATATATCCTGTATTACCAAATAAATTAACATTCAAAGCAAGGAGAGAGAGTTGGCTTTTATCTAAGGATTTGCATGTTGTAGAATATAATGGTTCAACAATCCTTAAAACGCATGAGTATTCTTCTGGAGATATATCTACTAATAATGCTGGAACAAATATAGAAATAACGCTACAACCCACTACTACTGATGTTGTATTCAAAGCATCTGCCAGTGCTACTTATACTTATTATATCACCAATATCAATACAACTCGTCGTGCAACATCATGTGCAGTAGATAAGACATCCTTGCATTATGCATCTTATCCAGGACAAGCAATCACTCAAACAGTTAAGTGTGCCTATGCCAATACGATGATTTTCCTTTCGCTCGAATCGGGAAGTCATTGGACGGTTACTCCGGAAAGCTTTGGTGAATGTGGAGGAGAAGGGGAGCAAGCTATTCAAGTGACTTTTTCATCTCAAACAAAAGGAGAGTTTTCAGATGTGCTATACATCAAGAATAATGTAGGTACGATACTAAAAGAAATTTCTCTTACAGCTTCTGTTACAACGCAAGAACAATTGTTGGAGTCTTGGAATATACAAGAGACTTATACCGTAGCAGATAAGGTAACGCTGCAAGCTAAGACCAACATCGGAAAGACGGACTTCACGTTCTCTGTTGAATCCTCTACTCCTAATGATATTGTGCAAATAGATGGAAATACCATGACCTTCAAGGGTACTGGTACAGCTACCATACAAGCTTACCAGGCGGGCGGAGGTTTGTACGATGCGTTTACTACGACCCAAACAATAACAATCAACAAAGCAACGCCTACGATTGTTACTACTCCTACGGCTTCCAATATCAGTTATACGCAAACGTTAGGTCTGAGTAACTTATCGGGTGGACAGGCTACAATCAACTGGCAAGGAAATGAGAATACACCTGTAGAAGGACATTTCCAATGGAAACAACCAATGCTTGTGCCATCAGCTAACTATGGCAATCCACAACAACAATCCCTTGTTTTCGTTCCAAATCGAGAGGATCTCTACAATCGAGTTGAGTGTCAAACAACGTTGACCGTTGCTCAAATCAACCAAACGCTAACATGGAACCAAGACCTACCAACGACAGTGGTAGAGGGAGAGCAAATACCTCTTACCACTACCGTTACCAGTGGCAGACCGATATCTTACACTTTCTCTCCAGATTATTTAGGTGAGCAAGCTACCAAGGTAGTTGCTACCAACCCAGATACATTGATTGCCCTTCAACGTGGCAAGGGTACTGTGACTGCCGTTTGCCCAGGAGATGCTGATTACAAAGCGTCGAATGCTATCACCAAAAACATATACATATTGGGACAACCACGCATCTCTTGGAACTTGCCCGATATGGTGATGTTCAATCAACAGTACAATGACATCTATACCATTACCAACGGTGACCCTGCCTTACTTACCATTACCAATCAACATCCCGATATTGCCTATATAGAAAACAATCAGCTTACGGTTCTAAACAAGAAGGGTACTGCTACCATTACTTTCACTTTTGCAGGCAATGACGAATGGGCAGCATGGGAAACAGAACTTAATATCACTCCTCAGTCAGCACTGGACCATGTGGCATTTACCTACAACGAAGCAATGTACAATGCCAATACCATCACCATCCAAAAAACGAAAGCAAGTTGGGATAACAATACGCTCAAGTTGAGTGGTGGTGGATTTGATTGGGATGATCGCTTTGTGGTTATCAAGTTCAATGGTATTCCAAAGGATTTGTCTTTTGATTATCGTGCTTCATCTATTGCTAATACAGGTCCTAAATGGTTTGTACACGAGAGTGCTGATGGCTCAAATTGGTCTTCTATATGGGACATAGAGAGCAATAGTACTGATTGGAAAACAGTTTCCAACCTTCCACTCAAACCCGATACGCGTTATATCAAGTTATGCTATTCTGGTAACTTCGATGGCTATTTCCGTAATGTGACTGTATCGGAGCGAAACGAGTTGATTGCTAACCCTACATCATTAGACTTTGGCAATACTGCTAAGGTGGGAGATGAACCTACTACACGAACCCTTGCACTCAACTGGTACAATGTATTTGATTTGGATGTCTATGTGGAAGGTGCGAATGCAAACGTATTCAAGGCCGTTACTACCTCTGTATCTGCTTCGCCAGACAACTACAAAGAGAATGTACAAGTCACAGTACAGTACCTTCATACCGAGGGTGGTACTGCGAATGCAGAACTATGCATCAGCGATACAAAGAAAGGTGGTACACAGACCCTCCGAATACCGATGACGGGTACTACGCAGAAACTCCAACAGACTTTGTCATGGTTACCCAATTATGCAGATGCTGAGCCTGTTCTCCCCATATCAAATGAGCCTATTATAGTAGCTCAGGCAAGTAGTGGATTGGAAGTTACCTATACTTCATCCAATCCGGCAGTTATTGAAGTGGTCAACGATGGCAAAGCACTCAAAGTGGTAGGCAGTGGTGAGACACTGATTACGGCTACACAAGCAGGTAATAGCACTTGGGCTGAGGCTACCAGTATTCAAAAGACTTTCAAGGTAACAGAGAAGAATATTACCCGTATTCAACTGACACAAGACCTAACCCGCCTCAAAACAACGGATGGAGACTTTACACTTATAGCCAAACTACAAAAACAGTTACCCGACGGATCGTGGGAAGAGGTTCCAGAGCAAGCAGTCAATATCCGCTTCTCTACCCAAACTAACAACGTTGTGACGGTTGTCAATACCAATCAGTTGCATATCGTTGCAGAGGGTACTGATATGCTTTATGCTTATTTCGACGAGACACCGCAATACGAGGCTGCTCAATGTGCTGTTTCGGTTCGTGTACGCGTACCATCTGTAGGATGCGACCATCCGATTATCCCCACCGACCTAACAGAAGAATACACATTCTTCCAAATGGATTTGAATGAGATAAACAAAGTGATTGCCATCGACCGAACCTATGGCACTCCTGCCTCCTTTACTTTCAAACATGCAGGTGGGCAATGGTCTATATTGGGAACGAATTATTATCAAGGTCCCCTTACTGTACAAGAGTCCACAGATGGCGGTAATACGTGGTCGAGTAACCTATACGAGGTGACTCCAGTCCTTGACCAATACAACGAGACCGAGGCTATTGAATTGAGTCGAAACGCTACACATATTCGTATCACACGACCTAAAAATGGACAAGGTTATCATTATATCAAGGACGTAGTGGTACTGATGGCGGACTATGTCGAGTCGCAACCCAATGCAGTGGACTTTGGCAATGTATCGGTTGGCTCTACGGTTACGAAAGAGATTACCATCGACTATTCCTATATACGTGATGTATTGGAGTTGAGCAAAACAACCAACGAACTCTCTTTGTCGCACGATGCTATTGGAGAGGACTGTGGTGACTTTGGCAAGCAAATAGTGCAAGTCACTTTCCATCCACAAATAGGAAGTACTGCAATGGGTGCGTACAACGATGTCATTACCCTTACCGAGTCCGTTCGAGGCGAAGTGCTACAAATACCCGTCACAGCCAATGTGACCAAGAGTGGCCAACAAATCGTTTGGGACCAAGCAACCGATGTGCAAGCTTTGGACGACCTAACCATCAATGCTCACGCTACATCCGAGTTGCCCCTTACTTACCAAACCTCTGACCCTACCATTGCTACTGTGGATAACAACGGACATGTGACCATCTTACAAGCAGGTATAGTGACGTTCACTGTGTCACAAGAAGGGAATATCTACTACAATCCTGCTACTCCAGTATCAAAAGAGTTTACCATTCACAAAGTGGTACCTACTATTGTCACTTATCCTACCGCTTCTACGATTTGTTATGGTCAAGCACTTATGCATGCAACCCTCACAGGAGGTGCTGCACAAGATGATATGCCAGGTACTTTTGCATGGACCAACGAACTGGCATTGCCAGGTGATGTGGGTACACAACCAGTGTCAGTCACTTTTGTTCCACAAGGACAACATGCTTTGTTCTACGACGTGGCTGTGTTTACAATACCTATCGAAGTGCTCCCTGCTGAACAGCGCATCACGATGCTGCAAGCCCTACCTATTCAAGCAAGGCTCAATACAGCAGCACCTATCAATGCATGCGTACAGATTCGCAACAGTGTAACGAACGAATGGGAATGTAGCAATCGAACTTTCACAGTCCTATCCTCCGACCCTGCAATAGTCTCGGTAGCAGGCAGGTATATCACGGGACTTCAAAAAGGACAAACAACGACCTTGCAACTATCGGTGGCAGAGGATGCAAACTACTTACCAATCGAACCAGTATCAGTGGACGTAGTTGTGTACGAACAAGACCAATGGTTGGCTGTGATGCCTGATGATGAAGACAAACATGCCAATACAGGTGTAGATGAGGGAACCTTTAATATGGTGTTCGCTCAGATAGATCAAGCTACGTTGGATGCTTTTGGAGGTGTGGTAAACAAGACCTATACCAATGTGCTCAATGAAGAGTCTTATTATGTGGCCAATCAGATGACCTATATGCAAATGGTGAAGGCCGATATATGGCTACCTTTTGTGGCACCGTTTGACATCAAATCGCTATCTGTACTCGAGACAATGGATGAGGCTCAATTGCAAAACGCACCTACCAAACAAGAGGCTATCACATTGCAAGCTCAGGCTAATAAAGTTTTTGTTGACCTTATGCAAACGCAACTACAAGAGGATGGGCAAGGGCATATAACGGCACCAGACCTGCAAGGTATCATCGACCAGTTTGTCAACGAATCGACTACCAATAGAGGGCTCTTCCCCTTGGTGCATTACGATGGTACCAATGGTAATACAGCCTCCTATTACCTTTATGAAACGACTGGTACTTGGGACTTCTTGAACGACAAGGTGGACATCACGTGGCAACCTGTTATCCAAGATGCCGATGGCGTTATCATGAAAAAAGGACATGCTTATATGTTGCAGTTCCCTTATTGTCCTTTCTGTGTGAACCATGATAGATGGGACTACTGGACAGGTAAGATCATTTTGTTCCAAGGGGTAGGTACCCAAACGATAGATGGTACGAATCAACATTCACAGATTAAGGCACAACAAAGCAATTTGCTCACCAACCAACTCACCTATACAGGTAATGCTACCTTGCACGATATGCATGCGGATGCTGGAGAAGTGTTTGTGTTTGATGATGATCCAGAAAACAATACGTACAACTACTTTGTACGCAACGAAACAGCATGTGTTCTCAAACCTACTCAGGCCTTTGTATATGCCAATATCTTGCCTGAGAAAGAAAGTGGGATGTATCCTTCACGAGTGGTAGCTGCAGATGATAATCTACCTGCACAAAACGGTGAACAATATGAGTATTATCCTAAGGCAATATCCAGAACTGGAGAGATTATTTGGGAGAGAAGACCTATCCAGAACGAAGGGGTAACTACCAATATTGAGCGCATCGAAGCTACGGACCAAGTGAATGTCTATACCATCACAGGGCAGTTCTTAACGCATACTACCTTTGGGCATATCCAACACGTTTTGCCCAATGGCGTATACATGGTTCGCAACCAGCAAGGACGTACACAAAAGGTTGTTTTGAATAATGGTGTGGTGTATTGAATAAATATTGAATAACTATTCAAATATTCAATCTTTAATCGCTTGTAGTTCACATAGATAGGGATAAATGTATAAAAAATGCATAGTTTCCTTGCATAATTGAAGTTTTCATCGTATCTTTGCCACGACCATAAGGTTAGATAACCCTTAATATCGATAGCATTATGAATGTACGAATGAGACGGTTGCGTGTGATAGTCAATATCCTTACCGCACAGATTATTAACAATCAAGAACAGTTGATTCAGTCGCTTAAGCAGCAAGGCATCGAGGTGACTCAAGCTACACTAAGTCGTGATTTAAGAGATCTCCGTGCGCAGAAGAAGGTACTTCCTGATGGGTCGTTCAAGTATATTGTTCCAGCCAATCCTGTAGTAGAAAAGAAGGTGCTGGGAATGGATTCGGACTTGATGCAATTAGCTATTCGTAGTGTGGATTTCTGTGGTAATTTTGCTGTGGTTAAGACCAAACCGGGTTATGCCAATGCGGTAGCGTATGATATAGACGGAAGAGGTGCATCGATTATTTTGGGCACCATTGCGGGGGATGATACCATACTTATTATTCCCAAAGAGACCACTACACGTGAACAGATGTACGACTTCCTATATGGATTAGAGTAATTTATGATATAACACAATTTGTAAAAAACTATCTTTACCTATTGTATAGTATTAAAAAAAGTTGTAACTTTGCGGCCAATAGTCGTGAAGTTACTTTTTTATCTAACGACCTCTGTAATTAACCCTAATAGCCAATTGGCATTAACGAAACTCCGCCTGAAGGGCGTAACACTATGACAAACGAAAAACAATCACTCGTTGACGAGTTGAAAGCTCTACTTGAGCAAGACGTAAAGGACATCAAAGAACAAGTCGAATCACTGAAGACACAGTTTTATCGCATGTATCATGAGGAACAAGCTGCTCTCAAAAAAGCTGCTGAACAGGCAGCCCAAGAAGCTGGCGAGATCCTCGAGAACTGGCAACCAGCGATGGATGAGATTGAATGTCAATTTCGTGAAATGTTGAATGTTTACAAACAAAGAAAGGCTGAGGCTGCGAAGCAATTGGAGGTGGAGTTGCAACAAAACTTGTTGCGCAAAGAAAATATCATAGCGCAAATGAAGGTGATGGCAGAAGCAGAGACTGCTGATGTGATGGATAACCTCAAGAAAGTGCGTGAATTGCAAGCCGAGTGGAAAACCATCGGCTCAGTACCTGCCAACAAGTCACAAGAGATATGGAAGAGTTATAACCAATACCTCGAGCAATACTACGACTTGGTGAAAATAAACATTGAGCTTCGCGATCTTGATTTCAAGAAAAATCTTGAGATGAAGACCCTCATTTGCGAGGCTGCAGAGAAACTAAAAGAAAACCCAAATATAGTAGAAGCCAGCCGAGCGCTACAACAACTACACGACGAGTGGGCTGAGATAGGTCCTGTAGCACGTGAGTTGAGAGAGGATATTTGGAATCGATTCAAAGAGGCAAGTACTTGTATCAACAAGAAACATCAAGCATATTTCGATGAACTGCATGCCAAAGAGGGCGAGAACCTTGTGAAGAAACAAGCTATCATCGAACAACTCAAAACCATCAATTATGCAGAGTTCAAGAACAATAAACAATGGGACGATGCAAGTGAGTTGGTACAAAAATTGCAAGGTGAATGGAGAGAGATTGGATTTGCTCCAAAGAAACAAAATCAACAAATATACGAAGAGTATCGTTCACTATGTGACGCATTCTTCAAAGCCAAGACCGCTTTCTACAAAGAGTTGCGTGATACCTTCAGTGAGAACCTTAAGCTCAAGAGAGAATTGATCAAGAAAGCTGAGGAGTTGGTTAATAGTGAGGACTGGAAGAATACTGCTGAGGCCTTCATCGCTTTGCAAAAAGAATGGAAAACGATTGGACCTGTAGCACGTAAATATAGCGATGAACTATGGAAAAAGTTCACTGAGGTATGCGACAGCTTCTTCAACAAAAAACGTGAGGCAGACAAGGATGCACGCGAAGCATATAAACAAAGAAAGAACGAAGCGAAACAAAAATGGGCTAAGAACTTGGAAAGCACCAACGACCGTGCTAAATTGGTTCGCATATACGAGAATTTGCAACAAGAGATAAAGACCGCAGAGAATAACATCTTGTTCTTCACCAGCAAATCAAAGACTGCTAACAAGTTGGTACAAGATATGCAAAAGAAGATTGATGATCTCAAGCAACAATTGCTCGACATCGAGAACAAGATCAATGCAATGGATGCAGAAAATGGAGTTGATTAATTATCAGTCGGTAGAGATAAGACAAGACGAACTGATCGTTCTCAAGGATGTAGATCTTAGCATCCAATCGGGAGAGTTTGTGTACTTGTTAGGTAGGGTAGGCTCTGGTAAGTCTTCACTGATGAAGACATTCTATGCCGAGTTGCCTGTATATGCAGGTAGTGCCAATTTCTTGGGATATGACCTAACCAAATTACGCACCTCACAAATTCCATACTTGAGACGAAAAATAGGTGTTGTCTTTCAAGATTTTCAACTACTTCCAGACCGAAACGTGGAAGACAATCTCATGTTTGTTCTGCATGCAACAGGATGGAAAGATAAGAAGGTAATGGCCAATCATGTACAAGACATTCTCAAACAAGTAGGAATGGAGAACAAGCGTTACAAGATGCCTTACCACTTGTCTGGGGGAGAGCAACAACGAGTGGTTATAGCACGTGCATTGCTCAACTCTCCAGAGATTATTTTGGCAGACGAACCCACAGGCAACTTGGATTATAATACGGGAAAAGAAATCATGGACTTGCTACATGGTATATGCCAAGCTGGTATGACTGTTATCATGTCCACACATAACACCCTTTGGCCCGATCAATATCCTGGAAGGAAATTAGAATTCCACGATGCGAGAATATCTGAAAATTGATTCTTCTTATACAAAAAGTGGCAGCACCATAAGTGCTGCCACTTTTTGTAGTTATGAGTTATGAGTTATAAGTTATGAACTATGAACTATGAGTTATGAATTATGAGTTCGCTAAGGAAATCCGGTAGAGAAACTCGGCGAACAACTGCCGAGCACTGAACCAGTGGATGTCAACGTTTCAAGGTTTCTTCACTTGTTTTAGTGCCAATGCATACAGAAGCATTTGCTTGAGCATTGATGCCAAACCATTGCTACGTGTAGGTGAAAGGTGTTCACGCAAGTGAATGTCGTCTATGAAATGGAGATCGGCTTCTATAATCTCTTCGGGAGTGTGTCCAGAAAGAACTCGAATCAAAAGGGCAACGATTCCCTTTACCAAAATAGCATCACTATCTCCTTTATATATTATAATAGGTTCTCCTGAAGTTGATGTTGATAGTTCGGCAGTAAACCAGACCTTACTTTGGCAACCATCGATTAGGTTCTCATCCGTTTTTTTTGAAGGCTCCATTTCTGGTAAACTATTGCCAATCTCAATGAGTAAACTATATCGATCCATCCAATCTTCCAACAGACTGAACTCTTCTATTATTTCTTGTTGAATAGCTTCTATAGACATGTTTCTATTGTTTTATTTGTTTTGTATCATTGCATACAAGTATTGTGCAATCTTTTCATCATCTTGGTCGCAGATGGTGCCCAAAGGTGCTTCTACTACATAGTCGGCTTGTAGGTAATATGGTTCGCGTGCGAGCAACTGCGGAGCAATGAAAGCCATCAATTCTTCCTTGCTACGTCCTTGCAGTACGGGACGACTATCCAAGTCTGTGAGCATAAGGCGGGTGGCTAAATGCTCTACCGACCAACGGATATATATGCTTGTTCCTAATTCTTTGAGACAATCCATGTTATCTTCCCAACATGGGTAACCGCCTCCGGTGGCATAGATAACTTTCTCTATCGGCAGTTCTGCCAAATCCTCAAGCACATATTTCTCTTTGATTCTAAACTCTTCTATGCCGTAGGTGCGGATATAATCGGCAGGGGTGTATCCATGTATCTCATGGAATGCTTCATCCAAATCCACAAATTTCCATCCAAGACGATTGGCCAATAGTTGGCCCACGGTGCTTTTACCAGCCCCCATGTAACCGATTAGATATATAGGCATCTGCATCTATCAATCCTCCTTTTTTTCTTCATCATCCAATATCATGTAGGTATTGTCTCGCCACAACAGACGGTCGTCTGCTATGTATGCCTCTGCAAAAACGGCCTTGAAAGGTGGATACAGACGGGTAATAAAGACACCCGTAGTCGAATAGATATGTACCACCGATGAGCATATAGGTGCACAAGCAGTTTGGATGATGTATAATGTGTCTTGATGTTTGAGCGTATCAAACGTGACATGGGATTCTTGACCATGCACATCGTTGCATAGCCAGAAGGTAAGTATAGCGATCAGATAAAGACACTTTTTCATTGTTTGTGAAGTGTTATTAGTCTATGGTTTCTATTAGCACCACAGCATAGGCACTCATACCTTCTTCTCGTCCCACAAATCCTAAGCGTTCAGTAGTCGTCGCTTTGATGGAGACACAGTCGGTCGTTACATGTAGTAGTTGACTAAGGCATGCTTGCATTTGGGGGATATATGGGTTCAGTTTGGGTGTTTGTGCACATACGGTGATATCACAATTGCCCAAACGGTATCCTTTGTCGTGTAGCATCTCTACGACCCGTGCCAATAGGATTTTGGAGTCGATACCTTGGTACTCATTGCCGGGAGTATCTGGGAAATGAAAACCTATATCACGCATTCCTGCAGCTCCGAGCAACGCATCGCACAGGGCATGTATGAGTACGTCTGCATCCGAATGCCCAAGTAGTCCTTTAGGAGAAGGTACTTCAATACCCCCTAACCATAAAGGGCGGTCAGGGGTGTATTGATGTACATCATAGCCAAATCCAATGCGCATGTTAACGAGCGTTGTTTACGAGGTCCTTGATTCCGTAGAGGTCAAAGCCTAATGTGAAACGCATGGTTTGGTCAAGTGGGTTACTCTTGTGGGTAGCGATACAGTAGGCTACGTCCAAGCGTACAATACTCAATTTGAAACCAGCGCCCAAGGTGAAGTAACGACGGTTGCCTTTGTAGTAGTTCTCGTGGCTATAACCCAAACGACCGAAGAATTGGCGGTTGTAGCTATACTCCAAACCAAAGCCCCATTGTACTTCTTGGAACTCTTCTAATGTAGCACTTACTTTTTTACCCGTATCGTCTATTGTATAACCGGGAGCATCGCAGAAGGATTGCCACCATCCTTTAGGGGATGATACTTGGCTATACTCCTCTTGCATATAATCGCCTTTGCCTGTTTGAGCGTCGTAGTTAGGAGCAAACTTAGATTGCATGGTAGGAACCAACATCTTGTTGCAATCCACTGCAAACATCAAACGGTTGTAGTCATCAAATGGCAACTCGTAGCTAACACCCAAACGCAAATTAGCAGGGATGAAGTTTTGCGTATTGCCCTTGTCGTATGACATCTTACCACCCAAGTTGCTTAAGTTCATACCCAAAGCAAAATGGCTTGTTCCCATAGGCAACTCAATAGGTTGTTTGTAGTACAACGATACGTCAGCTGCCATCGTCCATGCAGGATAAAGCTCAATAGCACTACTTGAAACGGAAGAGTTGACGCCATTGTTCAAGTCGCTGTACATGAAACGAAGCGTAGCAGCCATACTTACATACTCATGAAGTTTGCGTGAATAAGCAACGTCCAATGCCCACTCGTTAGGGTGTGCCTCTTGAAAAGCCGTTCCGCTGAAGTCAGTCAACTGAACTGAACCCATGGAGAAGTACGTGAAGGATGCTGAGATGGCTTGTTTGTCATCAAAACGATAGAATCCTGCCAAATATGCCAAGTCAATATCGTTAACCAACTTACGCAACCATGGTGTGTAGCTGGCAGTGATACCGCCTTGTTCATCGATAAAAGCATACTTAGCTGCGTTCCAGTGTTGTGAGTTCATGTCAGGTGTAGTAGCTGCACCTATATCACCCATACCAGCAGCGTGTGCATCTGGTGCGATGGTGAGGGATGGCATACCTGTGATAACAGGGTTGGTGGCCATAGTTGGCATGGCCAAAGTAGCAAGTGCTACGGTGATTAAAAATAATTGTTTTTTCATTGTAATGTATTTTTTTATTTATTTGTTTTTACTACAATAATATTTTTTTAAAAATTAAATCAAATAGAACTAACAATCTTTTTCTAAATATGTTTCATAGGCTATAATTATATTGTTGAGTTAATATAAAATAGGTAGTTATTTTCATTTTACAATACGATGATTTTGCTTACATAATTGGAGTAGCCAGACTTAGTCGAACGAATGCTAAGCTGATACAAGTAGATACCTGGTCCAACGCCTATCTCGCCCAATGGCAGGTAGATATTGTCCGTATATGTCTCTGTCTGACTATGTACCAGGCGTCCGCTCATATCGTAGAGCATCAACGTGGCTTCCATCAAATCATCTGGTTTATCGTATTCGATATGTATGGTTACTGTACTTGCTGTAGGAGCAGGGTTAGGATAGGTGACTACCGAATAGATGGTAGGAAGCAATCCTTTGACTACTTCAAAGTCCAAAGTAGCCGTGCTACTATTGTTATGTAGGTCCCATGCTCTAAATTTCAATTGGTGCATACCCTCACTCATTTCGGACAAACGGTACGATACTTGTCCGTGTTGATAACTATTGTTTTGCGTGTTGAAATAGTCGTTGAGTATGTAGGACTGTTTGTGGTCTTGGTCTATTACCAACAACAGGTCATGTCCAATGCCACTGCCCACCATATTGATACCATTTTCGTCGTATATATCTGCATAGAAATGTGGATACTCATGGGTCTTGCCACCATTGACAAAAGCTGGGTTGTTCAAGTAAATCTTCAGTTCAGGTCCTATGCTGTCTTTTTTGATAAGTGGACTGCTACCTCCCACTACGAAATGATGGTTGTGCCCAACTGCTTCTTCTCCATGCTCGGAGTCGTAAGCGTAATATACAAAGCGTGCATTGCCATAGTTGTAGCGTATGTCCTTGGGTAACATAAAGGTGTATGAGAATTTACCATTTACGACCTCTGTCTCTCCGCTAAACAATCGATTGGCATAGTCGTTGAATGTAAACTCTACCTTCTTTTGTGCATCAGGTTCGTCGTTATCTTGTGTGGTCGTTTGTTGCATCTTGTCATACACATTGATTTGTAGTTTTCCATTGAACCAGTATGCTGTATCCTGGTTGGTATCTTGCCATTGATTGGTTCGTATATATCCTTCCATGGTGTGTTTGGAGAGAGCATGTAACGTGTCTGGGGTGCTCGTCATCACCACTTGGTGGTGGGTAGGGTAATTGAGACGAAGCGCCGGGTCACCCAATAGGACGTATGACATTTTGTTCTCATCATTTCCCGTCATATTCTTAGCCTTGTAGGTCGCTTCTCCTATGGTCATGTTGTATTCATAAGGGGTAGCATGGCTAAACAAGGTGTCACAGAAATACTTGTTGATAAAACTATTGGCACTGGCATATACGGTTCTACAAGCACTCAATACGCCGATAGCTCCTCCATGTGGATTCAGGACCGCTTCTTCTGCACTACTGGTCTCTGCACGATCAAAATGGGAGTAGTTGCAGGTAGCCAACATCCAGAAACCTTGATTTTCATTGGTCATGTCTTGGACGTCCTTGAGTGACAAAAACATTTCGCTGCAGATATTACTACTACTACCATGCCCCGAATAGTTCATGAACAATATACCCGAGTGGAGCAGGTTGGTAAATTGGTTGTATGCCAATGGGTAGCGTTCTGTGGAAGCGGTCACTTCTTGTGTATATGCGTCCAAGTATATTTTGTTCACAATGAAGTCGGGGTTCTTGATACGAACCATCTCTGCAGCTTCGTCACTTATCTTGGTGTGCAGGTTATGGTCTCCATCATCTGCCAAGAAACATAGTTGTTGTTTCCATTTGCCGATGTTGGTGTTGTTCATATACTTGATGATTTTGTCCACAACGGCTTCTGCTTGTTCTGTAGAGCGAACAGGTAGTCGTCCTACACCCATTCTCATCTTAGCTCTTGGGTCATAGAAAAAACTGCCACTGATACCATCAGCGTCTTCCAGAAATGCAAAATAGTCATCACAGGCATACGCTTTGGTCTCGTTGGTTGAGTTCTCTGCTTGGTAGGTAATCATGTATGCTTCACCAGAGCGGTTGCTTAGTTTGCGGTTGTCATAGGTACCATCTCCCATGAGCAAGAGGTTTTTGGGTTTTTCCTCAGTTGTGGAAGCACGGTCGTATAACATCTTAGCAAACCAGCGAATAGCACTGGCATCTGGTGTGCCCGATGAAAACTCGTTGTACACCTGCTGGTCGGTCACCACGGCATAAGTCATGCCATCTATATCTTGATGTGCTTGCGCCAAGCGCATAGATGCATTTCTAAATGCTTCATTGGTAACGATGATATAGTCGGCTTGTTGCATGCTATGGAGGTTTTGATTGGCTACTTTGCCAACGATGGTTGGTTTCAACCAGTCTCGTGACGAGGTGTTGACTGCTACGAAGTACTTGAGTTGTTTGTTGTCCGATACAAAACGTAGCGATCCATTGGTTTCGTAGCGTACCTGTTTGCGAATGATATTTTGTGGGTCGGTGATATCCCATACTTCAGTCGAAGCAGAGGCCCCCGTGAGTGTGTACTCGCTGTTTTGCCCATTTAGGTAATGGGATGGGTTGCTAAATGCCAACCATGCCCCATGCAAGTGCAAGTCGCATACAGCTGTCAGTTCGATAAAGTTGAGATAAGCTTTGGATGCCGAGTTGTTGTTGATGAACTGAAGAGCCACATTCACATGATTGTCCAAGGCAGGGATGTTGTTCATAGCAATCTCAACGGGATATGCTTTGGTAAAGAAATCCTGGGGATTGATGCCTCCAGCCAACATCGAACGATCGGTGTTGTTGATTCGAAGCGTGAGGGTCGATATATCCCGACTGGATGCTGCTACAGCCGTCCTGCACATCATAGTCGAGTTGGGTTGGATACCCTGGAACTGAAAGGGGACTTGTAGGGTAGTGTTGGGCAGGATAGTCTCACCATACCACTCGCGTCCACCTCCTTCGAGTCCTTCTGTAGGATTGGCTGCTATGAGGTTCAATGTCTCTTGTTCGTGCAACTGATAGGAATAGTATGTGTTGAGCGCGAGAGCGTTGTTTGATGGTAGTGCATCTTTTTCGGTTGTTATGATATGTTGCTCTCCCGTATTATCTGTCAAGAAATAGTATCCATATCTCGAATACGGATTGTTCGTGTGTATGTAATAGCCGTTGTTGTATCGCCAGCTGATATTGCCTTGTCCGTAGAACAAGATATAGTCGCCCTTGCCAAACACTTGGTCATCTCCTGTGTGCATATAAAACGCGACAGGTGGTAGGTCATCCACTTTGGGTTGGGTGAAGTTTTCCTTCAGCATTGCACCACCATAGCCATATATGCGCACTTCTTGCGGATTCAATCCGGCATTGGCTATTTCTTCGTACGTGAGGCAATAGATACCGTTTTGCTCTACTTGGATTTTGACCCAATTACCTTGGGCCAACACCGATTGGTTGGCATACTTGTGTATGCCTGCATGTAGTGCCAACGTGCATAGTGTTGCTATCACGATGCAACCTATACGACCTACTATGGAATATGGACTATTAAACATGTATCTCACTACTTTATTTTGCAGTACAACAATTCATTTTTCGACACGTCTCCTATACGGCTCATGATACTATCACGCACCGCCTTGATAGGGGCTTGTTGACTATCTACAAAGATGAAGTCTCCTTGTCTAAGGGTAACAATCTCACTGGCTTGAGCTATAGCATCCGCTATCGTGAGGATAGGTTCGATAGGGATATCTTGCATTGCTTCTTGGGGAGATATCCAGTTGCCCACGATCAGTGAACCATCAAAGGCGCATGCGCGAGCAGGGTTGGTTAGCAACCAGTCGTTTGCACATGCATCAATGCCCCAAGCGATGGCATCGTAATAGCGTTCTGCAAATTTAGGTCGGATGCATTTGCCCAGGCGACTTATTCGTATCACTAAACAGTCGCGCAAAAGCACATCTTGACTCCAGTCTGGAATGAAAAATGGTTTTCGATTGTTGAGCAAGCATGAGTCACATTTCATTGCAAACTGTGGAGTACCTTGATGGTTGATGTATCCGAGTATCTTCATAACTTATTATTTAGCACGTATAAATAGTTGCACAGGTGTTCCTTGAAAATCCCACCATTCGCGCAGTTTATTCTCCAAGAATCTACGATAAGGTTCTTTCACATATTGAGGTAGGTTGGCAAAGAACACAAACGTAGGTATTTGCGTATTAGGCAACTGGGTACAATATTTGATTTTGATGTATTTGCCTTTGGTAGCTGGTGGAGGATAGTTTTCTATCAGCGGTAGAAAACGCTCGTTGAGTTGTGCTGTAGGGATTTTCTTCTGTTTGTTCTCGTACACCTGTAGCGCTGTTTCCATCACTTTGTAGATGCGTTGTTTGGTCAGCGCAGAGGTAAAGATGATAGGAAAGTCGGTAAAGGGGGCAATGCGTTCTCTAATAGCGTGCTCAAAGGCTTTGATATCTGCATTGCTTTTGTTCTCTATCAGGTCCCATTTGTTGATACAAACCACCAATCCTTTTTTGTTCTTTTGTATCAGCGAGTAGATATTGAGGTCCTGACTCTCTATACCACGTGTCGCATCTATCATCAGAATGCATACGTCCGAATTTTCTATCGCGCGGATAGAACGTACTACGGAGTAGTATTCGAGGTCTTCGTTTACTTTGGCTTTTTTACGTATTCCAGCTGTATCTACCAAGTAAAAGTCTTTGCCAAACTTGTTGTAACGTGTATAGATACTATCACGGGTAGTACCCGGGATATTGGTTACGATGGTTCGTTCTTCTCCGATAAAGGCATTGATGATGCTCGATTTGCCAGCATTAGGTCTTCCTACGATGGCAAAGCGTGGGAGATCTTCAATCTCTTCTCCCGAATCGTCTTTTTTGAATCGTGAGCATATCTCGTCCAACAAATCGCCCGTACCCAATCCGTTTTCTGCACTTAAGATATAGGGTTCGCCCAGTCCTAATTTATAAAACTCAGGTGCACCATATTGTTGGTCAAATGCGTCCACTTTGTTGACGGCCAATACGGTCTCTTTTTTTGACTGACGCAACAGGTGTGCCACTTCCATGTCAAATTGTGTCACGCCTTCGTTCACATCCACTACCAGCAAGACTACGTCTGCTTCTTTTATAGCCAAATCTACTTGGCGATTGATTTCACTCTCAAAGGTATCATCCGAGTTGACCACCCATCCGCCAGTGTCAATGACAGAAAACTCCTTGCCACACCACTCCGATTTGCCATATTGTCTATCGCGAGTGGTACCTGCTTCGTCCATCACGATAGCTCGTTTGGACTTGGTTAGACGATTGAATAGGGTGGATTTGCCCACATTGGGTCGTCCTACTATTGCTAAGATATTAGCCATATCAAAATCGTATTAGTTATCAAATATATCAAAATCATTAATGTTCACAATGACACTCTCCACCACAAGAGTGATCGCCGTTGCATGAGTCGGAGCCTCCGCAATCGCCGCAGTTGCCCTTGCAACCTCCACAACGATGAGGGTTGCGGATAGCATCCAGTTCAGCTTCAGTGGCAATGCGTGTGTCAAGGATTTGTCCTACAAAATGCAAGTTCTCACCTGCTAATGGGTGATTGAGGTCTATGGTTACACAATCCTCGGTGATTTCAACCACTTGTGCGTTGATGATTTGTCCATCTACGGTGGTCATAGGAATGATGTTGCCCACGAAAACGCGTGATTCATCAAACTCACCATCTCCATTATAAAACATGTGTTTCGGTAGATCTTTCAGTCCTTCGGGATCATATTCTCCATAAGCATCTTCACATGCTATTGTAAAGTCAAAATGTTCGTCTTTGCTTTTGCCTTCCAAAGCGGCTTCAAATGCTGGAAGCATCATTCCTTCGCCATGGCAATAAACCAATGGATGTTGGATGGTCGCTTTTTCCATCAACTCTTCTTTACCATTCTCTCCATCTACATACAAATCGTAGATGCATGTTACTACTGTTTGATTTGTTATCATAATAATTGTTGTTTTAGTTACTATAGTATGTTTACCACCATGTCACACGTTTGTTGGTTGAGTCGGTGGAACTCTTGTCGTATTTGAGGTCTTTGAGCATGCTCGCGTTTACACCAATATGGAAGGTATAGCTCTTGTATGGACCAAAAGGAACGAAACTGGCAGACATATTCCAACAGTGTAGGTCCCTGCTTATGTTGAAACTGGTGGTTGCCCATTTTTTGTTCGTAATGTCAAAACTGGTGCTGGTGCTTACTTTCCAACCGCTACCAAATCCGATGGAACCGCTGAGGCTCAAGTTTTGCGTGAACTGCATCTTGTAATACATCTTTTCGTAGTCAAATTCGCGTCCTTGAGCATATCGCACGTTGTAACTCACAGTGATACTCCAGGGTATCTCTGTTTTGACAAAGCCTTCTTGTGATGTCTTTTTTTCTTCTCCTCTACGTAACTTACCATTGCTCATGCTACCATCCGCATTCACCTCGATATTCTCCATGTTGGTATCGTTCGTCTCATCCGTTTCGTCGGAGGATTTGTTTTTGTCTTTTTTCTTGAACCACTTTTTGATTACGTCATTGTTGAACGTATAGCTGAGGCTGGTTCCTGTACCCAAGAATAGTGGGAACTTACCATGATGCCAATACTGTTTGTTGGTGCGCATGGGTTGACCAAAAGCATTCAACTCGTACATGTATGGATCAAATTGTCCTGAGAGGTTCAAGGTGTAGTTAACCACAGGTATCTTGATACGTAGATTGACAGTGAAGTTGCTCCAGTTCATGGAGTCCGCTGCAAAGTTGTACGCACCAGATATGCCCAAGTTGTCTATCAAACTGATCACTTTGAATGGTTCGTTGCCAGTGGTATCTTTGTCGTTGCGAATTTTCATTTCAATGTTGTTTTGCAAAGAGAAACCCAGGTTGGCTGCCAAACCTTTGGTGGCATTGCCATACATGCCGTTGGGGAATCGTGAGTAGTTTTGTTGTATAAACATAGGTTGTCCCATGGCATCCAATTTGGGTGTACGTTTGCCCGTTTCGGGGTCTATGGAATCGGTCAAGACGGGTTGGTTAAACTGACCATAGTATCCCCATCCGCTTGCTCCAAAATCGGGATGGTAACTGAAACTCAAACTGGGAGTCATGACGTGTCTTATTTTCTCTACTTTTCCCTTTGGAAAGAGTTTGCGTATCGGCGTGTAGAATCCGTACAGTTTGGTTTGCATAGAAACACCTACATTGAAATCAAAGACGTTATAAAATCCGTTGGTTGTATCTCGTTGGATAACTTGATTGGCCTCATCCCAACTTTGGTCTATTCGTTGGAAATACATCCTATCCTTCAAACTGATGTTGGGCGTGATGTTGATATACTTGAATGCGGTCCATGTGGCAGAGATAGGCATAGAATGTTGCATGCCTGTTTGCCAGTCTCGCAAGAAGTTCGATTTGAATAGTTTGTCTTCTTTCACACGATTGATAGCTATCTTGGCATTGGCAGAGTAAGACAAACGAATCTTTTCGTACCATTTTTCTTTGCCTACACCATGTTTGCGTTTGAATGGATAGATACTACTCATGTTGATGCTCAGGTCGGGAAGCGTGAGGGACAGGGTAGAGTCTTTGGTTTGTTGGCTAATCAACGCACTCATGCTCAAGCTCCATGGACTATTAGGGAAGCGTTGCGTATAACTGATACTACTGGATTTGGTGTTCTCGGAGTTGAGTTGAGGGTTGTAGTAACTGTTGATATTGCTTCTGTTGTAACCTGAGGTGGAGAAATTGACACTGGCCGAAAAGTTGCTATAAGGGTTTGCTTTGGCATCTTGCTGGTGTGTCCATACTACGCTTAGGTTGCGTGCTTGGCTGTAGTCTGGCATACCTTTTTCTCCAGTCACGTCGCTACGATAGTTGATGCTTAGGTTACCTCTAAATCGGTAGCGTTTCACGTAGCGTGTGGTGGCGTAAACGGCCCATGTACCTTTGGTATAGATATCACCCGTTACTTCCATATCCATATAGTCGTTGATGGCAAAATAGTATCCGATACCTCGTAGGTACAGACCGCGTGTGTAGTCGTCACCAAACGTAGGCATGATGAGTCCGCTGGAGTAGGTGTCGGTGAATGGGAAGAATCCAAAAGGTATGGCCAAAGGAACGGGTACATCTCCCAAAACCATATAGGCAGGTCCTGTAGCGATGTTTTTGCCAGGATTTACTTTAGCCTTAGTCATTTTGAGGTAGAAGTGCGGGTGGTCGTGTTGATCGCATGTAGTGTAACGTCCGCCTGCCATCATCATCTCTCCCGTATTGGTCTTTTTGGCTTTCTCTGCCACTACGTATCCTTCACCTTGCTCGGAAATAACTCCTCGTATGAATCCTTTTTGTGACTTGAGGTTGTAGGTTAGTTCATCCGATTCGTAACTATCTTTGGAGTCTTTGAAGATAGGTTTGCCTACCCACTCTTCGTTGATAGAGTCATATACGCCATACGCATGGAGTGTGCTGCTATCCATACATATTCGGATACGTTCGCTGGTCAGCTCCATGCCGCTATACTTGACGTCGCTGGAACCATACATATAGGCGGTACCATCGTTGAATAGTACGAGTGAGTCTGAAGCTACATAATCAATGGGTGCGTCCAACGAAGCTTGATTTGAGCGTTTGGTCGAATCGTTTTGTACAGAACCTTGAGGGGTGTTGTTGAAATTGTTTTTGGTGAGAGGGTCATTGGTAGGGTCAGCCAAATAAACACCCTCGTTAGGAGTCAAACTATTGGCGCCTGCTGTTGATTGTGCCATCGTATCAAACGATATGCCCACACCCCATAAGCATACAAGGCATATTGTGCACTTGTACATCCACGAAAGGACGGTAGGTTGGGTGTTGGTCATATTCATTTGTAGTAGGGTCATTTGTTCCTAAAAAGAAATTATGCGTATGCATCATGCTCGCGTGCGCATAGGCGCACATCACGCAAAATATCGCGCAAAGGTACTACATTTTTTTGAATTACACAAATCTGAAACCGTGCTTGAGGATTTAATGTGCTATTTTTATAATAGAATACAATTTTCTCTTAAAAAGATGTTTCGTTGCGTCGATGGTGTAGGCTTCAACGTTCTATGCGCTATGTGTTTGTTTTATACCTCGGTTTTGCTTTGGGCGAATAATGTGTAATGCGAATTTTCATTATTCAAAATTATCTTCTTCCTCTTGCATGTTTCCAAAAAAAATGCTACCTTTGCAGCCGTTTTTTTAATTGACATTATCATGGCATTGATCAATGAACGTATAGCCGAGATACAGCAGCAATTGGATGTTTTGACTGCGAATAGTTTTGAAGAGGTAGATGCTCTTCGTATCAAATATTTGAGCAAAAAGGGAGAGATAACCGAGTTGTTCAACCTTTTTCGTACGGTTCCAAAGGAGGAAAAAGCTGCTATGGGCCAAGCGCTAAATGCGTTGCGTCAATTGGCTGAAACCAAGATTGGTGAGTTGAAAGAGAAGTTTGAGGCAGAGAAACTGCAACAAGATAAATTGGATTTGACACGTACGCCTGACCCAATTGCTTTGGGTACCCGCCATCCATTGAGTTTGGTTCGCGAACAGATAGTGGATATTTTTGCGCGTATTGGATTTACGGTGGCAGATGGTCCTGAGGTAGAGGATGATAAGCATGTGTTTGGTATGCTCAATTTTGCTCCAGAGCACCCTGCTCGAGATATGCAAGATACCTTCTTTATTGAGAAAGAGAAAGGAGAGCAAAAGCCTACAGATGTCTTGCTGCGTACCCATACTTCGAGTGTTCAGACACGTGTGATGACATCGCAAAAACCTCCTATTCGCGTTTTGTGTCCAGGACGTGTTTATCGCAACGAGGCTATTTCGGCTCGTGCTCACTGTTTCTTCCATCAAGTGGAGGGACTCTATATAGACAAAAATGTTAGTTTTGCAGACCTTAGACAAGTTCTTTTGTATTTTGCAAAGGAGATGTTTGGTCCCGATACGCAGATTCGTTTGCGTCCAAGTTATTTCCCATTTACAGAGCCTAGTGCAGAGATGGATATCTCCTGTGACCTATGTGGTGGCAAGGGTTGTGCGTTCTGCAAAGGAACAGGATGGGTAGAGATACTTGGATGTGGTATGGTCGATCCCAATGTGTTGGAGAGTTGTGGTATAGATAGTACCATCTACTCTGGTTATGCTTTTGGTATGGGTGTGGAACGTATTACAAATCTTAAGTATCGTGTCAAAGACTTGCGACTGTTTAGTGAAAACGATATTCGTTTCTTGGATCAGTTCAAAAGTTGCTAAGATTTTTGAAAAAAAAGTTTGTGCATTTCAAAAAAATGTACTACCTTTGCAGCCGTTTTTGCGCAATACGAATGGAATATGCAAGCAGTTGATGTACATAAGATAGAGTTGTCCCAGTATGAGATAGGACACTATCAGTTTGATTTTCAGCTGAATGACGATTTCTTTGGCGCATTGGAGAAATCAGAAATCGTGGGTGGTGATGTGGCGTGCTTGGCACGACTGAATTTGAGAGAGGACGATTTTGATTTGTCGATTGAGGTACAAGGCAACGTTACTTTGATATGCGATCGTTGCTTAGACAAGATGGAGCTCTCGGTGTCATTGGATGAGGTGGTGGAAGTAGATGAGCAGTCCAAAAGTCTTGACCTTGATTGGTTGGCTTATGAGTTGATAGTTGTTAATCTTCCGTTGGTACATTGTCACCCCGTAGGTGATTGCAATCCAGACATGGATGCACTTCTCCAAAATCACCTATGTAGTACGAACGAAGACCCCGAAGCATACTAACTGATATTATTGTATTAAAATTTAAAAAAGAAAAATAATTATGGCACATCCTAAACGAAGACAATCGCACACCAGACAAGCGAAACGTCGTACTCATGACGTGGCTAAAATGCCAGCATTGGCTATTTGCCCAAACTGTGGTGCACACTACATTTATCACACCATTTGTCCAACTTGTGGATATTATCGTGGTAAATTGGCTATCGAGAAAGCTGCAGAAGCTTAAGCAGATAGAAGTATGATTGACAACGTATAGGCTCCAGGTTTTTCCTTAGAGCCTTATGTTGTTGAGAGTAATGAAAGAAAGAGATAGTTGCAAAAACGATTTTAAACATTCTCAAATATAGATAACTATCCCCAATAAAAACTATTTATTAGTATGTTTGATAAGAACAATAATTCGTGGCGTCCAAAGGGCTACCGTAAAGATGAGAATCCTCGTGAGCATAGAGACGCAAACAAAAATGCTACCAATGCTGGTGCAAGACCTCGTTTCACTGATTTTTCACAAGAGCGTCGTGCCGAAGGTGGGCGTCAAAGACCTCGTTTCAAGCGCGACATGCCTTCTGCTCAATCTCGTATTGAACGAGTTCATTCATCTCGTATGAGTGACAATACGAATTCTTTTGGAACAAACGATGCAGAGAGAAGCGCACGTCCTCGTTTTTCTGAACAGCCCAACGGTACTACTTTCAGACCAAGAGTAAAACGTAATGCTGGTCTTTATTCAAAGAAAAAATCTTTTGAGTACAAACAAGCCTATGAAGATCCTACCAAGCCAATACGATTGAACAAGTATTTGGCCAATGCAGGAATCTGTTCAAGACGTGAAGCAGACGATTTTATACAAGCGGGTGTCATCACGGTGAATGGAGAAGTGGTGGAGAACTTGGGTGCCAAGGTGTTGCCAACCGACAAGGTGATGTTCCACAACCAACCTGTGAGACGTGAGAAGAAAGTATATATATTGCTCAACAAACCTAAAAATACTGTTACTACTACCGACGATCCAGAAGAGAGACGTACTGTATTGGATATCGTGCGCAACGCCTGCGCAGAACGTATATATCCTGTAGGTCGATTGGATAGAAATACAACGGGTGTTTTGCTGCTAACCAACGATGGTGACTTGGCTGCTAAATTGACTCATCCCAAGTTTGGAAAGAAAAAAATATATGCCGTGACATTGGACCGTGAGTTGTCACAAGACGATGAACAAATGTTGCGCGATGGTGTTGTTTTGGATGACGAACGCATTGTTCCAGATGCGTTGGAGTTTCCAAAAGAAGATCGCTTACACATAGGTTTGGAAATCCACTCTGGACAAAATCGTGTGGTAAGACGTATGTTTGAAAAAGTAGGTTACAAGGTTATGCAATTGGATCGTGTTAGTTTTGCAGGATTGACCAAAAAGAATGTGGCACGAGGCAAGTATCGTTTCCTCACAGCCAAGGAAGTGTCGATGTTGCAAATGGGTGCATTTGAATAATAACGAAAAACATAATTATCATGAAAAAAATCATCCTCTCTCTCTTGCTTGTATTGGGAGCAAACCTAACGGCACTATGTGCACAAGAGATATTTTCTGCAGATGACTCACGCATCACGTATGTAGGACGCACATGGGTCGAAAACCACGAAGTGTCTTTCGATTGGACAGCTACGTATGTCCGCTTTGCCTTCAAAGGCAATCAGTTGGCCCTCAAGGTGTCTGATACTCACAAGAACTATTACAATGTGTGGATAGACAAGCCTATGGCAGCGGAACCAGACCAAGTGATAGCTGTACACGGAAAGGATACTGTGATTGTTTTGTTTGCTGCGAAGAAAAAAGGACAACATACTGTTACCATTCAAAAGCGTACAGAAGGAGAACAAGGTACGACTACCATCCATCAAGTACTGGTCCATGGTGAGTTGACCCAAGCAGAACCTCTCAAAAGTAGACAGTTGGAGTTTGTAGGTGATTCTTATACTTGTGGTTATGGCTCCGAGAATAGTGTAGCACGTGATCCTTTCAAACCAGAAACGGAAAATTCATCCAAGACTTATGCCGCTATCTTGGCGCGTTATTTTGATGCAGACTATGTAGCGATAGCTCACTCTGGTATGGGTATTGCTCGTAATTACAATACCAAGTTCGCAGGTTGGTATATGCCTGATAGATATCAACAAACCTTTGATATGGATTCTACCATGGCCAAGGATTGGAATGCTAAACAATCCAATTTCAAACCAGCTATGACGATTATCTATCTTGGTGCCAATGACTTCTCTGTGAGCATGCAACCTAAGTACGAGGCTTTTGCTAAACATTACAACCGTCTTTTGAAGCAAATCAAGGAGAACTATGGTGAAGATCATCCTATCTTGTGTTGCACATGCAAGAGTCATGAATACCTCTTCATCTATGTTCGTGATATGGCCAATGCTTGTGGCTTGAAGAATGTAACTTACTTAGGATGCAATCCTGCGTTGCATCACGACAATGATACCGACCTGGGAGCTAGTTCACATCCTAACTATCAAGGACATCAAAAATTGGCACACGTCTTCTTGCCTTATGTAGCAACACTAACAGGGTGGGAATTGCAAGACAAACCTATCAAGTAATAACCTTTTTAATCTATTCCCCCTCACGCAGAGGGGGAATTTTTTTATGGATTGGCTTTTAGAATTAGGATATATTGGTCTGTTTATCGGTTCTTTTGGTGCTGCTACCATCATACCTTTTAGCGCAGACGTATTGCTGGTTGCAATGATTATGGCAGGCGCCGACCCTTATATAGCTGTAGGGGTAGCTATTGTGGGCAATTTCTTGGGTGGCCTCACATCCTATGGCATTGGACGTATGGCCAAATGGGAATGGATGAGTAAGATGGGCGTTACGCAGCAGACTCTGGACCAACACAAACAAAAGGTTTCCCAATGGGGGCCGATGCTTGCTTTATTGACCTGGGTACCTTTTGTGGGGGATGTTTTTGCTGTAGTGCTGGGTTTCTATAGAACGCATTTTTGGAAGACAGCATTTTGGATGTTTGTTGGCAAAAGCGCCCGCTTCATCGTTTGGGCGTTGCTGGCGTGGAGGAGCTTGAATTTTGAATTAAGAATTTTGAATTAAGAAAATTGACACTATTTCCTAATTGCAAGATTAACATTGGTTTGCGCGTGGTTAGCAAACGCGAAGATGGCTATCACAACTTAGAAACCATCTTCTATCCTGTCATGGGATTGCATGATGAACTTCAAGTGGAAGTAGCTGACAATTTTGAATTTATCAAAGAAGGATTGGCGGTAGATTGCCCTGCAGAAGATAACTTGATTATCAAGTGTTATCAAAACATGCGTGCTAAATATCCACAAGTTGGTAATGTACGTATCCGTTTCAAGAAAAACATTCCATTTGGTGCCGGTTTAGGGGGAGGCAGTAGTGATGCCGCCCATATGGCAATTGCATTGAATGAGTTATTTGCGTTAGAATTGACCCTAGAGCAAATGGCTGCTGATGTTCGTCTATTAGGCGCCGACTGCCCATTCTTCATCTACAACAAACCTTGCATAGCAGAGGGAATTGGCGACATCTTCTCACCCACAAAATTATCGTTGATTGGAAGCAGATTGGTACTAATAAAACCAAACATACATGTCAGCACAAAAGAAGCCTATGGTGGCATCCATTTACATCCTGAGGCAAAAGATTCATTAAAGAATATCACCAAACCTAATCATTTGGCTATCAACGATTTTGAACAAACGATATTTGCTATTCATCCAGAATTGAATCACATCAAACAACAACTTTTGAAAGCAGGCGCATACTACGCTGCCATGTCAGGTTCTGGATCAACTATTTTTGGACTCTTCCATGGAGATTCTGAATGTGGAACCAACACCCACCTGAGAGGATTTGACAAACAACTTGCCTCCATGATAATCTTCAATGATACGCTTTGAAAGGGATAATCCTAATCCCCACCCGCGTTTCTTACTTGTATAACCAGGTTCAAATATTCGATTGAACATCCCACGTTCTATTCCTTTACCTGTATCTGAAATATCCAAATACATCTTATCCTCATCACGAGAGAGAGATAAGGATATACGTCCTACTCCCTCCATCGCATCGACAGCATTCTTGATTATATTCTCCAACACCCAAGCAAACAAAGGTATATTCAGTTCAACAAAACATGGAGTACTCATCCCTATGTAATATTGCACCTTGCTTGATGTACGGGTACGCATATAGTCAACTGTATTTTGGACAACCACACACACATCTTCTCTTACCAATTCAGGTTCAGATCCTATCTTTGAGAATCGTTCAGCAATCGTTTGCAAACGTTGAATATCTGCATCCATTTGAGGCAATAGTTCATCATTTGGATAACGGGACAACAACAATTCCTTCCACGCATTTAAAGAAGAGATAGGTGTTCCTAATTGATGGGCAGTTTCTTTGCTCAATCCCACCCAAACAAGATTTTCTTGGCTACGTTGCGCCGTATACAAAGACACGACTACGATTAGCAAAAATAAGAAGATGATACTAAACTCTATATATGGAAAAAAACGCAATTGCGACAATAGAGTTGAATCATCGTAGTAGATATATTGAATCAAATCTTCTGAGATTTTCACTTCTATTGGTCCATGCAATTGTGTCACATCACGTACAGGGTCAGTTACATTACGTGTTTTGAGCACGTTGCCTTCTGTATCTACCACATATACTGGTATTGTGTTATTTCCCTCTATAATTTGAGATATAAATTGAATATCAGTTCCTTCGTCTGCCAATATCAACTGATGAGTTGCTTCTGCCCACAACTCAATACGCTTCTGCTCTTCGTTCGACAACTGACGAACCAAATGATTGATAAACAAAAATGAAACAATAACAATCAATAAAGCGACTGTTAATATTATCGTTCCAAACTTATAAGAATGAATCTGAAAACGCATAATCCACTACTATTTACTATTCATATGCTATACTCACAAACAATACACGCGCATATTATCAAGCATAACATAAACTACTGGTATTATTTTTTGACAAAGGTAATATTTTTTCGCCAATTCCACAACATTTTATGCTATTAAATTTCAAACAAACATTCAAAATAATTGATAGCAATTTGTTATTATAGATACATCTTACATACTGCTACAACAGATTTTTTTTGAGAATAAATGGCATCTTCATATGACAAAACAAAATATAAGTATATTTTAATGATTTTTTTTGTTCATATAATAAAAAAAAATTGTATCTTTGCAAGGACTTTTAGAATATAATTCTAATTACTATAAATCATTATTAACAATCGATTTTGAACATAGGATTTGAAAGTTCTACATTGGTAGCAATTGTCCTTAAGTCTAAATCACAAAAATCTAACAACAATGAAACCAACTCACATTGAGCATCTTGGAATCGCTGTAACAAGTTTGGAAGAGGCTATGCCATTCTTCGAGTTCTTAACTGGTGGTAAATGCTACTCTATCGAAGAGGTAGCTGACCAAAAAGTAAAAACCGCTTTCTTCAAAGTAGGTGAAGTAAAAATCGAGCTTCTTGAGGCTACAAGCCCAGAGTCTTCTATCGCTAAGTTCATCGAGAAGAACGGTGGCAAGGGTGGTATTCACCACGTTGCATTCAACGTTGATAGCGTAGAGGAGGCATTGGCAGAGGCAGAGGCAGCTGGCATCCAACTCATCGACAAAGCTCCACGCAAAGGCGCTGAGAACCTCATGATCGCATTCTTGCACCCAAAATCAACCAAGGGTATCTTGACAGAGCTCTGCGAGCAACCTAAGTAATTTAAGAACAAAGAACCAGGAACAAAGAACCAAGACAAATTAGTTTAGTGGACGCTTCGCTACTGTTTAGTGTTTAGACTAGACGATGGTAATGAGTCTTTGCTCTTGGCTCCTGAATCCTGACTCAAATAAAACATTAAAAAAGAAATGGATACAACAAAATTGCAAAAACTGATTGACAACCGCGTGAAGGTAGCAGCCGGTGGCGGTGAAGCAGCAGTA
>ERZ808048.16-NODE-16-length-41627-cov-4.884862_pt1 | contig 41627 bp, 69 predicted proteins | sample MGYA00380197_ERZ808048 | MGnify/ENA primary metagenome ERZ808048 (study PRJEB31490, sample SAMN06133377) | cow dung metagenome | isolation source: M1 | host: cow | place: China: Chengdu | collected 2015-05 ... | reverse complement strand
CTCGACGAGGAGGTAGCGAGGATCACCGCTGAAAACGCCATGCTCGCTGCCGAAATATCCATCCTTAAAGATAAGAATTGCGCTCTTACCACAGAAAATGAATTACTCCGTTTGAAATTAGAGCATAAAGAAGAAATTATATCCCTTCATAATTATTACAACAAACTCAAAACATAAGAAAAACCCCCCGAAGCCCTTCGCCTCGGGGGGGTTAATTTCATTGTACTTTTCATATAGCACCGAATGGAGCGAGTATAAAAGTACAATAATTTAGTTAAAAAAATATAATGCTTTCGGGAACGATCTGTCTGTTTTCGTCAATAGCAAATTCTCGAATAAACGATCTCCAAAAAGCCTTTTGATTTTCTTTTGTAAGTTGTTTGTAAATTCCTCTATAATCCGTCTCCAATATCCCTTTTAAAGCGTCGATGTCTCGCTTGGGAGGTTCTTCAGTTATATCTATTGCTTTTATTTTCTTTTCGAGCTTGTAATATTCTGTATCGTATTCTTCTTCGCCTATTCGCCCTTTTCTGAACATCATGTTTAGACGCTCCATTTCCACCTTTAATTGTTCAACTTTAAGGGCGTTGTTATTTGGGGGTTGATCATCTACGATTGCTTCAACGCGCACAACTTCGTTTGTGATGTACTGCTCCAAATTGTCGAGAAGTTGTTTTTCAATTTTTCGCTCACTCAAAGAATTTGTAAACGGGCAAATCTTTTGTGTCCGAGCGGCGTTGCAGCGATAAGTGTAGGCTTCGTATTTTCCCTCGTTCATTTTGACATAGTTCCCCGTCAAATTGTTTCCACAACAAGGGCATTTAACCAAACCGCTAAACAAAAACGTGCGTTTTGGAGCGTTAGTGAAACGCGCATTTCGCTTTAAAATGTCTTGTATGCGGTCGAAACGTTCTTTGGTTATATATGGTTCAACGTAATCGGGAACACCTTTATATTCGCCATAGAGCAAGGTATCTGTTAAAAGATTTGTTAGTGTAGTCATTGACATTTTTAAGCCGTATTTAATGTTGATGTACCCTAACGTAGCGGCTTTGCTTTGGTGTGTTTCAAAAAACTCCAACAAATCATAAGTCATTTCTTCATTCTGCTTATCTTTTATTAAATATCTATTTCTCTTTTCACCCGTTACCGCCCATGGAAAAAGGAAGCAGTGAGAGCCGGTTATGACTTGTTTATTTTTGATTCGCATTTTATTGTTGAATCTTATACGCTTGCTTGTCTTTTTGGCTTCGTATTCTGCCATTGTTAGATAGATATTGATTTTGAAAGCCGCATCGTCGTCGTCGGGGTCGAGATCGCTTTCCTCGATAGAAACCCAAGTAACGCCCGCCGCGCGGAGTTGCTTTTGGCACTCATAATATTCGCCTACATTACGGAAAAATCGGTCAATACACTTAAAAACCACTATATCAAACTTTCCTGCCTTTGCATCGGCTATAAGCTGTGCAAGGGCTTTTCTTTTGCTGATTTCAAGTGTTGCACTTACCCCTTCGTCAACATATTCGCCAACGCTCACAAGCTCGTTATCGTCGGCAAATTCATCAATTAGATTGAGTTGGTCGCCAATCGTATAGCCGTTTTTCTTTTGCTCATCGCTTGAACACCTTGCATATTTGGCAATTTTTATTACTCGGCCCGTTTCTTGATACCTTAATAGTTGTTTATAACTTCCGTACATTTTTATACTCCCCTTACTATATTTTTTCATAGGTGTCGCTTTCGACACGCTCTTTTTGGCAACAATTACAACTTGATACCAATATTGTCAGATAGTACAATCAATTCGGAACAAACGTTTGCTGTGCCCGAAAGGAGACCTCCATGAGCCTAATTGACACATACGTAAAAGAAATTGTTGAGTTGCTTAAAAAATGCGATGATGCCGAATTGCTTGACCTCGTTTACAAACTACTTCTTGCCGAGAGCTGATATAATAGTAGTAAGGCTATCATATTGATCGGCAGGAAGCTCCGCCAATTTAGATACGATATTAAAGAATTTAGGGTCTTTTCTCATTTGGGCGATGATTTTTACAAGATCATCGTTCTTTTTTTGCGTTTGTGTTCTTTCTTTTGGAACGTCGTAACCCCAAAGCCACATTTCCGATACGTTTAACGCGATAGATAATTTGTTAATTGCGTTTTGTTTGGGTTCATATTTCCCCGACAGATAACTACTGATTGAACCACGATCGAGTCCCGTTTCCCTTACAAGGTCTGCTTGCTTTTTCCCAACTTCCCTCATTGCTTCTTTAAGTCTTTCGGATGTGCTTACCTTTTTCATAACGCCGCCTCCTTTCTGTTGGTGTGGGTAAATTTTACCACGAAAATTGAGTATTGTCAACGAAAAATTAAAAAATAATTACGAAAAGTGGAGAAAACTCAAAATTCCATCTTGACAAAGGAAATTATTTCAGTATAATGAAAACGTAGTTGTTGAGATTTCTCAACGTTTAAAGAAGGAGGTAACATTATGGATTATTCTAACTTGAAAGGCGAGATAAGAAAGAAATATTCTCGCCGAGCTGATTTTGCAACGGCTATCGGTATTCATCCTGCGTCGTTAAGCAAAAAACTCAACGGAAAAACCGAATGGAAGAGCGACGAGATAGTAACCGCTTGTGAAGTTCTCGGAATCCCGTTGAGCGATGCGCCGGAATATTTTTTTTGCCGCAGTTGTTGAGATTTCTCAACGAACGGAAGGAGCAACCTATGAAAACGCCGACCGGAAAAGACATTTTATCCACGCTCGTCGATCTTTGGGCGAAGCAGAATAAGGTAAAGGTAGTGTACGAAATTGTAGAGGTGAAAAAGTGAATACGCCAATGAAGCTCAATGCTGAAAATTATTTTTCAAAAGAAGCAAGCCAAGCCTACTTTAGCACTTCGCAATTCAAGGATTTTATGAAATGCCCTGCTATGGCAATGGCAAAACTTCGAGGGGAGTATTCCCCCGAGGATGGACGAGCCTTGTTTTTAGGTAGTTACGTAGACGAAATGCTAACGGGTACTCGGGAATCGCAAATGAAGTTTATCGAGGAGAACATAGATAAACTCCACCAAAAGAACGGTAAGTTTTACGCCGACATCGTACAAGCAAACGAAACGATTGAACGGATAAGACAACAGCCAAAAATGATGCACTACCTCAACGGCAAGCACCAAGTCATTATGACGGGCGAAATCGAGGGCGTGTCGTTCAAAATAAAAATGGATAGTTACGACCCCGAAGAATACATAACCGACCTTAAATATATGGCAAGTCTGCGAAGTCCTAATCTGTTTCAGCCGATGATTGAGTATTGGGGCTACGATTACCAATCAGCCATATACCAAGAAGTTGTACGACAAAACATAGGAAAGAGATTGCCGTTTTTCTTCGACGTAGGAACGAAAGAAAAACCCGCACATCTCGCATTGGGACAGATAAGCCAATATAACATCGACAAGGCTCTTGACACTGTGCGAAGAAATGTTCCCCGTTTTCAGAAGATTAAGACGGGCGAACTCCCTGCGGAGCGTTGTGAGGATTATGGGTGCGATTATTGCACTTGTACCAAAATTATAACCGAACCTATTGACACAGATTTATTCGGAATGTCAAGAAAACGGCTCGACGCTATGGAAGGGAAAATATAATGAAGAAATTTTTTAAACTAATACTCGCGGTGTGCGTGGTTGTGGGGTTCTTCTTCATACTCGGCACGGCGGGTTCGTCAGACCTTGACCTAATCGACGAAAGCACAGCAATAATGCAAAGCGGTATCGGTATCGCATTGTTGTTCGGCGGGGCCGTTGGGTTAAAACGTATTAAATAAAAAAGGAGAACATCACAGAATGGCAAACGCACTTATTTACACTCAAAGCGGCGGCGGTAAAACCGTCAACTCAACACTTGTAACCGCACCGAAACGCGGAAAAAACCTACTTATTTGCACCGATAACAGCAGTATTGTACTGCAAAACTTCGACAGACCAAACCTCGAAATATTCAACGTAAGCAACGTAAAAGAGTTCGTAGACGCTTACAGAACGGGATATGAGAGCAAAAAGTTTGACAACATTATTCCTGACAACCTTTCCGATCTTATTGATATGTGGCTGCTCGAACTCGACGACAGCGGTAAATTCAAAGATTTCCGTCAAGCCTATCAGCTCGTATATCAGAGTTTGAAGCGTCTGTCAAGAGAAAGCACAACGCTCGATTGCAATACGATTTTTACCGCTTGGAGCGACAATGTGGATATTACATTGCCCAACGGAGAGATTGCTACGCGCTTACAGCCTAAAATCCCCGCAAAGATTTTGGATAACGTCTGCGGTCTTATGAATGTCGTAGCATATATCAACACCGCTACCGATAAGGACGGCAACAAGCGTTGGTACTACGTTACAGAGGGCAAACCCACACTTATGGCAAAAGATCAAATCGCTTGCCGTAAAAACTGTATGCCCGAAGATATATTCACTATCACGGAGGCAAAGAAATGACTTTCCGAGAGATATACAGAAAGTACATAAAACGCGACGGCGCAGACAAGTTCCTTGAATGGCTTGAAAGTACAGATTTCTTTACTGCACCGGCAAGCACGAAGTTTCACGACGCATACGAGGGCGGGCTTGCGGAACATTCGGCAAACACCTTTTACGAGCTTGACCGAATATTACAAGCGTACCCCGAACTTTCCCCGTCCAAAGAAACGGTTGCGATTGTTTCCCTGCTTCACGACGTATGCAAGGTAGATTGTTACAAAGTGGAGTACAGAAACAGAAAGAACGACTACGGGCAGTGGGAGAAATACCCCGTATATATATTTAAGGAAGATTTTTGCTTCGGAGGACACGGCAGTAAGTCCGTGTATCTGATACAGAAATATATGCCTCTCACAGAGGAAGAAGCAACCGCGATTAACTGCCACATGGGAGCTAATAACAACGATTACAGCGTTTTCGACGCTTACCGACAGTACCCCCTCGCGTTCTTGTTACACACGGCAGATATGGCATCAACAATAAATTTTAATTAATAAAAGGAGAAAACAAAATGGCTAATTGGAATTATGACCCTTCACAGTACACAGAAAACGACTTCGCCCCTATCCCTACGGGCGACCACCGCGTAAGAATAAACGACGTTGTGGAAAAGAAATTCAGCTCCGGCAACGAAGGCTTTGAAATCACTTTTGACGTATCGGGCTACGGCTCAAAACTGTGGTTTTACCTTGTGCTTGACGCTTCCGACGCAAAGAAAACAAATCAGCGTTTGGGTGCGTTCTTCGATTCATTCGGTATTACTGACTTTAACCTTGCTCACTATCGAGCATGGATAGGCAAGATCGGCGCAGTTCGTGTTAAGCACGAAGAATATAACGGCGAACAGAAGGCAAAAGTTTCTTTCTGCCTTGCAAGAAAAAATCAAGACAAGCTCCCTGCGTGGAAGGGCGACGCTATGCCTATGCCTACATACAGCGCACCTAACAGCAACGCGAATTTTGAAGCAATCTCGCCCGACGAGGAACTGCCGTTTGATTAATCTCCGAGATTACCAACAAGACCTATACAGCAAAACGCAAGATGCGTTTAGGCGCGGAAACAAGCGAGTGCTTGTCTGTGTTGGTTGCGGTGCGGGGAAGTCTTACATATTTGCAAAAATGGCAGAGAGAGCGCGAGGCCCCGTGTTGGTGCTTACGCATCGGCAAGAATTAAAAGAGCAAACGGGGCGGTTATTTGCCGATAACGGCATAAACGCCCGTATAGAAATGATACTTACCGAAGCGAACCGATTGGGGCAGCACGAACCTCCTGCGCTAATAATAACCGACGAAGCGCACTTATCTCGATCAAACTCTTGGATGAAAGTCCTTGACTATTATAACACACACACCGTAGGTTTCACGGCTACGCCCGTCCGCTTAGACGGAAAACCTCTCGGAGATATTTACGATGAACTTGTAACGGGAGTGCCGGTGCGGTGGCTGATTGAAAACCACCGCCTCTCCCCTTACGAATACTACGCCCCTACCGCCGTAGAAACAGACGGCTTAAAGGTTCAAGCGGGCGATTACGTAATTAAAGACCTTGAACAGCTTATGAGCGACAGAGCGATATACTCCGACGTTTTAAGGAGTTGGGAGAGGTTGGCGAGAGGACAGAAAACGATAGCCTACTGCGTTTCCGTAAAACACGCAAAAGAAACCGCGCAAATGTTTACCGAAGCGGGATATACCGCCGTCGCTATTGACGGCGGTACGCCCCCGAAGAAACGTGCGGAGATTATGCGGGATTTCCGTGAAGGGCGAATAACTGTGCTGTGTAATGTCGGAATTATAAGCGAGGGCGTAAGCATTGACGATGTTACTTGCTGTCTGTTGCTTCGCCCCACAGAAAGCCACGCGCTGTATTGGCAACAAGCCATGCGCTGTATGAGGTATCAGCCGAATAAAACGGCGATCATCATAGATTGCGTTGGTAACTACTCCCGAAACCCTCTGCCCGACGCAGAAGTGGAGTGGAGCTTGACGCAATCGGTAAAAAAGAAACCAAAGATTAACCCCGAGGGTGATTTCTTCATAAGGACTTGCCCGAAATGTTTTAAGGTTTTCAAAACCGCGCCCGTTTGCCCCTACTGCGGTGAAGCTTATCCCTTGCATCCGAGAGAAATAAAGGCGCACGAAGATATAGAGCTTGCCCGCATATCCGCAGAAGAAGCGGAAAGAGCCGAGCGAGAAAGAAAAAGGGCGCGAATGGAGCAAGGCAGGGCGCAGACGTTTGAAGAACTAATCGCCATAGGCAGGGCAAAAGGATATAAAAACCCCGCTTATTGGGCGCAACAAGTGTTAAGAGGCAGAAACAGATAAACTTTCAGAGCGGCAACGAACGCCTTAATAATTTAGGAGGCATTTAATGAAAGTAATTAAAATCGACCTCCCCCGCGAACTTTCGTCTATGGAATTACATATTTTCGCAGACGAACACTTGGGGGACGAACATTGCGACGTTAAACGTCTGATACAGCGTATCGAGTACGTTAAAAACACTCCGTCGGCATACTGCATACTAAACGGGGATATTGTCGATAACGCCACACGGACAAGTATAGGCGACGTTTACGCGCAGGAATTTAACCCTATGGAGCAGTTGAAAAGAGCAGTTGAACTCTTTGAACCTATCAAAGATAAAATTCTCTTGGTAACGCACGGAAACCACGAAAACCGCACCTACAAGAAAGAGGGCATAAACCTCTCTTACTTGGTGGCAGCGCAGTTAGGCTTGACAGACCGATACACGCCTACTTCGGCGGTAATGTTTCTCCGCTTTGGCGAGAGTTCAAAGGGTTTCAGAGAAACTAACGGAAGCGGTGAACGCCGTAAAATCTGTTACACGGCCTATGTGCTTCACGGCTCCGGGGGCGGGAAGAGAGAAGGGGCCAAAGCTATACGATTGGCCGATCTTGCAAGTATTGTTGACACCGATATTTATATCCACTCCCACACTCACCTTCCTATGGTTATGAAGCAAGCGTTTCACAGAATTGACCTTCGCAACAGCGACGTGAGTATTGTGGATAAGCTGTTCGTAAATACCGCCGCTAACCTTAATTACGGCGGGTACGGAGAGGCAGGAGCGTTCAAGCCGTCAAGCAAAGATACTCCCGTGATATATCTTTCGGGAACGAAAAAATCTTTCAATGCGAGGCTGTGAGTATGACAAAACACGGTGATCGACCACAAGGGAAAAAGACGCGTCTATATAGCGTTTGGCTGTGTATGAGAGAACGTTGCAACAACAAGAACCACGTGGCTTTCCATCGTTATGGTGGGCGCGGTATTAAAGTGTGCGACGAATGGAATGACTACGCCAATTTCAAAGCGTGGGCTTTGGCTAACGGCTATAACGACACTCTTACGTTAGACCGCATTGACAATAACAAAAACTACGAGCCGAGTAATTGCCGATGGGCAACCTTAAAGGAGCAAGCAAACAATCGTTGCAACAATCGAGTTCTTGAAATCGACGGGGTTAAACACAACATTCAAGAGTGGTGCGAAATTCACGGATTGCCAAGAACGATTGCAGACGGCAGACTTCGCCGTGGGTGGAGTGCTGAAAAAACATTTAAAACACCCCTACTGACAAAGGGAGGTAAACCGCGTGAACAAGGAAACCGCACTTATGCGTGAAATTATGGTAGCCCTATCGGAGCGCGGGTGCTTTGTGCTTCGCTCTAACGCGGGGGTATATTATGACGCAAAAGGAAACCGCGTAACAATCGGTTTCCCCGGATTATCAGATTTAATTGGCTGTACCCCGCAAGGTAGATTTTTCGCTCTTGAAATAAAACTACCGGGGCAAAAGCCAAGAGAAAACCAACAAAGTTTTCTTAATTCTATGAGTAATTATTCTGCTATCGCGGGATGGGCTACGTCCATCCCCGAAGCAATTAAAATTGTATTTGGAGGTAATGAGTAATGTATATAAATCCTTTTTGGATAGGATTCGGAACGGGTATTTTATTCGTTGTTGTCGTAATGTGCGCTCTTGCGTACTACATCGGTTCAAGGGGGAAAAAATAATGTGCGATCATTGTTTACAATCCCCTTGCCACCCGAGATGCCCGAACGCTCCCGAACCGCCCCTATTTGCAAAATGTGTAGGCTGCGGTGAGGAAATATACGACGGGGACGCATATTACGAGGTAGACGGCGACCCCTTCTGCGAGGCTTGTGTTCGTTACAAAACCGCGGAGGTTGACTATGATTAAATGTTGCAAAGATTGTGAAGAACGGCATTTGAACTGTCATTCTGAATGTGAACGGTATCTTACCGAGAAAGCCGGAAACCGCAAAGATGAAAAAGAGTGGCGCAACGGACGCATAATGTTTGAGTACCGTTTTGATAAAGACACTAAAATTAAAAGGAAAAACAGACGATGAAAAACACATTTAAAGGGCATCGCAAAGGGGCGCATAGTCGGAAATACTGTGTTTACTCTGTGTGGGAGAACAAAACGGATAGGCTCGTCTGCATAGACGCAGAAGCAGACAAAGCGGCAGAAGCTATGGGAATATCGTTGAGTAGTTTCCACTCCACGTTCACACGTACAAACGCCGGAACGAGTAAGAAGTGGACTATACTTAAAGATTTCTATGACGAAATTGAAACAACAATATAAACAATAAAAGGAGAACAAAAACAATGTTAAACAAAAAAGTAATTATCAGAGGCGACAGAAGCGGAGTACATTATGGAACTCTCGTAAAGAAGGAAGGCACAGAGGTAACGCTTGAAAAGAGCCGTAGGCTTTGGTATTGGAACGGTGCCGCTTCATTATCACAGCTTGCGAAAGAGGGCGTAACAAAACCGAGCAGTTGTAAATTCACGGTAACGGTTGACGAAATCGTTATTTTGGATGCTATCGAAATTATCCCCTGCACCGAAGCGGCTATTGCAAATATCGAGGGTGTAAGCGAATGGAAGATGTAAAGATATTAAAATGGCTGAAGGGCAATAGCTCCGGCTCCGGCTACGGCTACGGCTCCGGCTCCGGCTACGGCGACGGCGACGGCTACGGCTCCGGCTACGGCGACGGCTACGGCTCCGGCTCCGGCGACGGCGACGGCTACGGCTACGGCTCCGGCTACGGCGACGGCTACGGCTACGGCGACGGCGACGGCTACGGCGACGGCTACGGCTACGGCGACGGCGACGGCTACGGCTCCGGCTACGGCGACGGCATTAAACAAATAAACGGCAACACGGTTATATGGTGGACGGCGTTGCAACCATAATAACGCAGATTGCTTTATCTCTCGCAAAAGGTTTCATCCTGCGAAGTGATCTAACCCTTGAACCCTGCTACATAGTTAAGGGTAACGGATATTTCGCCCACGGCGAAACAATGGAGGAAGCGCAAGAAGCGTTACGTGAAAAAATCTTTGAAAATATGGATACGGACGAAGTCATTGAAAAGTTTACCGAAACTTTCAAAAAGGGCGTTAAGTATTCGGGCAAAGATTTCTTTGAATGGCATCATCACCTTACGGGTTCTTGCAAAATGGGGCGTGAAACATTTGTGCGGGACAGAGGGCTTGACCTTACCGATACGTACACCGCAAACGAATTTATCACGATCTGCGAGAACGCATACGGCGGTAATGTTATCAAACAGTTAAAAGAAAGGTATTCATAGGGGGACGGTGTTCCCCCTATGCGGGAGGCAATATGACAAACCACGAAAAGAAAAAGCAAATGACCGCAGAGGAATTGGCGGTGTTTATAGCGGAAAATCGTTACGGGTGTAATATGCCTATAAACTGTTTAAGCGGTAAATGTAGCAAATGTATAAAAATATGGCTTGAACGTGAGGTAGAGGAATGAAAGCACTTAACAAGAAAGTCACCCGAAGCCGTGAACAGCGGATTGTAACATCGGCTGCGGAAACTATGCTAAAAGCGGCGATACTTGCCGCAGACGATATATGGGGCGTGGACGAAGAAACCACACGCAAATTCATAAACGTGTATGCCGACATAATCAACGGCTACGGTGAAGAAGAAAACGGCGTTGCTCTGATGGATGCCGAACTGATAGAGCGTGGTATTGATGTGTTTATAAAGAAAGCGAGGGCGTAATGAGAGAAATTTTGTTTAGAAGAAAAAGCAGAAACAATGGCAAATGGTATCAAGGAGATTTGGTAACAGTTGCACACAAACGATTTATTGATGATGATATTGTCAAGGAAAGAGTTATCCCCGAAACCGTGGGACAGTACACGGGCTTGACCGACAAGAACGGCAAGAAGATTTTTGAGGGGGATATAGTTAAGTTTGGAGATATTCTCGGAATTATCAATTATAACATCGGTTGTTATTGTGTAAAGACGAATAAACCCGATTGGAAAAGCAGAACCAATCCTGCAATTGATATTGTTTTGAATGAATACCCGAATGAAGTTGAAATCATCGGCAACATACACGATAACCCCGAATTGCTGAAAGGAGAAACGGAATGAAAACAGTAAAAGACATAACATACACTCTTAACGATATTAAAGCTGTTGGTTATGGCGTAGAGAACAACATAATCAAGGAAATAGACATAAACATTATTGCTCACTTTGGAAACATACCTTGCTTGACGATAATGTGTGAAAACATTTGCCCTTATGGTTCTTATAACGATATTGCAAGATTAGGATATTTGCTTAAAGCGTTCGTTGAGTTTTTCGGCGTTGACAGAGAAGACGGCGTAATGCTTTCAAAAATCAAAAATATCCCTTGCAGATTAGTTTTTTTGGGAAACGGCGAAAGCCATTGGGGAGAAAAAGCCGTTGGAATAGGTCATTATATGCAAGACAAATTTATTTTGTTTAAAGATTTACAAGAACTTGTTCCCAACGAGAAAGGCGGTGTGCAGGAATGAATAAAAAAGCAAAGTGCGAAAAGTGTATTCATTGCAAGGCTATCACTCACTATGATGTTATAATTTGTGATTACTTGAACGAACTGTACAAAACGCTAACAAATCAAGCGTTTTGCAGACCGAGATATTGCGGTGGATTTAGCAAGAAAAAGAAAGGCGGTGCAGACAATGGCTAAAGCAACTGTATGTGATAAATGCGGTAGTGTTCTTGAATATGCTTGTGATTGTAAAGTAATTATCTACACTCACCCGTATGGGGACACCGAATATGAGCTGTGCGACAAATGTAAAAATGAATTGTTGGAGTGGCTCAATTCTAATAATGAGTTTTGGAAGATGGTTAGAGAGGGGAAACAAAAAACTGGCTGAAAAAGAATACATAGAGCGTGGGGCGTTGCTGGAAATATTGAACGGTTTATATGACCACCACTTGACAATGCGAAACTATGTCGCAGACGGTGCAACGCAAGACTGTATAGAGGCAGTTGAACAAGCACCCGCCGCCGATGTGGTTGAGGTGGTACGGTGTAAGGACTGCGCTTTTGCTAAAAATAACTATCTTGTGGACGGTCTTTGCATTTGCGAAAAAACGATACACGATTATATCAAAGGCGAGATACCGAGGAATACCCTTATGTGCGAAGACGATTATTGTAGCTACGGCGAAAGGAAGGAGCAGAAATGACAGAAAGAGAAAGATTGGTAGAGTTTATAAACAATTACCCTTGTATGAGTACGACAGAAGATTGTTTTATAGAAAGCATATCTGAAGACCTTGCCGACTACCTTCTTGCAAACGGCGTTATCGTACCGCCTTGTAAGGTGGGGGATACGGTTTTTTGCATAAGATACGACAAGGCGAGAAAACCATTTGTAAAGCCGTTAGAAATTTGTTCGATTGCATCATTCGGGGCAGGCAAGTTTATGGTGTTCACAACCAAACTTGACACTTGGGGCGTAACGGCATTTGCAACCAAAGAGGAAGCCGAAAAAGCGTTGAAGGAGCGCAAAGAAGAATGAGTTACATTATATCGCAAAAAGAAGTAATCACACGCAAAGAACAAAAATGTTTTGGGTGTGCGAGAAAATTCCCAAGAAACACAAAAATGCTACGAGAAGCCGTAAAAGACGATATTGTTTTTACCGCTTATATTTGCCAGACTTGTCAAGCCGTTATGAACGATATAAGTGGCGAAGAGTTTTGCGAGGGCGACCTTTATGAATTAGCCGTTGAATTCGAAGCCGAAGAAGCACTTGCGGAAAGGGAGCAGAAATGACAGATAAGAAATACACAGACGAAGAAATAAAAAAGGCTTTGGAGTGTTGCCGTACTCTGGACGCAGAAGCGTGTGAAGAGTGTCCTGCTGAAAGTGATTGTTTGCACATTGATTTAAACGAACTTGCCCTTGACCTTATCAACCGCCAACAAGCAGAGATTGAGAGGTTGCAGAAAGCGGGGGAAGAAGCAGTATCTTGTTTCAACAGAATGAATAGCCTTTACACCATAAAGTGTATGGAATTAAAGGTTGCTGAAGCCCAAGCAATCAAAGAGTTTGCGGAGAGCATTAAGGCAGAAATCCGTGAAGCGTTGAAAAGCAATTATAAGGCAAAATTCGAAATAATGGCGAAGCCTAACGTTGATATGGCAGATGAGTTTATTTCATACCGCGAGGGCAAAATTGCCGCCTTGCGAGGTATAGACGATTTCGTTGACACTCTTATTTCGAGCGAAACCAAAACCGAAAAATGCGATTGCTTCTGCAAGGAACAGCGCATTAAAGGTTGGCTTGACAGCAACACGCCGATTATAGAGCCAATAACGGTTTGCAACGGCACAAGGGAACGGGACGAATGTACTTGCGGCGGCGATAAATCCAAGTGCGATTTTTATGCGAAGGACTATTCATACGGGTACTGATTATGACACGATACAACATTTATTACCGCAAATACAACATTTTCGCAAACGATTATATCCCATACATAAAAATCGTTGAAACCGACGATATTTACCACGAAATCGGTAAAATGATTTGCACGTCATTGGAGAAGATCGAGAGCATCCGCTACACACAGCAGAGAGCAAGCCAAGAGCATTGTGAAAAGCTGTGGACGGAAGGCGGGTATGAAAAAATAACAGATACGCTTTGGCGTTTAAGTGAAGCCGAATACAAAAAGAGGAAGGAAAAACAATGAAAAAAATACCAACCTTATTTGAAAGAGAATTTCAGAACCATAAAGTCGTAGGCATCTCCCCGAAAGTAACAGCCGGAATGGAATGGGTACTCGAAGGCAGGGGTGTGGCAACCTTGAAAATTGACGGCTCTTGTACGGCAATTATAAACGGTGAGTTTTACAAACGCTATGATGCGAGGAAGGGCAAGAAACCGCCCGAGGGGGCGATTCCCTGCTGCGAAGCTGACCCTATCACGGGGCATCATCCCCATTGGGTAAAGGTTGACGCTAACAACCCTGCGGATAAGTGGTTTGTAGAAGCATATAAAAACACACCGCCCGAATTTCTGCACGACGGCACTTATGAGGCAATAGGCGTGCATTTTCAAGGAAATCCCCACGGTTTGAGATGGGACGTTTTAATGGAACATGGACAACACCCGCTTGAAGTCGAAAGAACCTTTGACGGCATTAAAAAATACCTTTCCGAACATTATATGGAAGGTATAGTATTTTGGCTTGACGGAGAGCCACGATGCAAAATAAAGCGTTCTGATTTTGGTTTGGAGTGGAACAAACGATGATCGACATTCCCGCCACACAAATCGCCCTTTCTCTTGTAGTAACACTTTCTAAACTGTCAAGCGAAGAACAAAAAAAGACGTACAAAGTCTTATGTGAATTTGACAAGCGGGGTGTACCGCCCCAAGACTTTTTTGAAATTATGAGAATTTTAAGCGAAACGGAGGAACTAAAATGACTTGCCCTATATGCAACGGTAAAACAAAAGTAATTGATTCCCGATACGACGACGATTCAACCAAACGCCGGAGAGAGTGTGCGGAGTGTGGTTATCGTTTCTCCACGATAGAGGTTGATTTCGACTTATACGATAGGATGGTGAAAAATGACAGGCCCCGAAGCGAAAACACACCTTTTAAACCAAACCCCCGTCATACATAACGGCATAACGTATAACTGTATCACGGCTATTATTTACAGATGCGACCAAAACAACAACATAGTCGTGTCTGCCGAGCTTTTAGACAAAAACAATCACAGCGTAATTATCGCAAGGTTAAAGGACGTGAAAACAACCCATGATAACCAAGATCAAGCAACGGCTAACGTGCCTTGAATATCTCGCACGGCACGGAGTACATATTAAAGCGGGCGGGCGGTGTGTTTCACCGCTTCGCCCCGGCGCAAAAAATCCCACGTCTTTCTACTGTGAGGAAGACCATTGGTACGACTTCGGTACGGCTTCGGGAGGCGACGTAATCGACCTCGCCGCACAAATGCAGTACGGGGGCGACGTTGGTACGGCTGTACGCGAACTCGCGAGAGAACTCGGTATACAAGCCGAGAACGTAAATCCCGCGTGGAAAGCCGACATACAAAACCTCTGTAACCGCACGGCAGCATACCACGAAGCACTAACGCCGGAGGACTATCAATACTTATCAGAGCGCGGGCTGACGCGGGAGGACGCTGACCGACTTATGATCGGGCGCGTAACCGACGGCTACCTCAAAGGTAGACTATTCCTCCCCTACCACAAAAACGGCGCGGTTGTCTATTATGCGACCCGTGCTATGCCCGACGGAGCGTTCTCTGATAACAAGTATATGAAAGCCTCCCTCTCGGAATCACAATCATATCAGCATATCCCGTGGGGCTTACAAACACTTAACCGCCGTTCGGATATACTCATAATCTCCGAGGGATATTTCGACGCTGTTGCGTGGGAACGCGAGGGCTACGCGGTACTTTCTCCCATTACGGGTAACTTCTCAAAATCACAGTGGCCCGACGTTATATCCGCGTGTCGTATGTTCCCTAAAATATTAATTATTTTCGACAACGACGCTATATCACACGCAGGGGACGGCTTCACGGAGCGCACAGCCCGTAAATTATTCCAAAACCGAATCCCGTTCCTTGTAGCACATACTCCCCACGGAGTTAAGGACGTTAACGACTATTACACTTCGGGCGGCTCCCTGCAAGCTCTTATCGACAACGCCGAGGACGGTCTGCGCTACATGACAGCCCAATACACCGACGCTATCGAGCTTAAAAACTTTATTATGTCGATAAACCGCTTCACGGATTCTACGGCTATCGCTGACGCGCTGTTTCAGCCTATTCTCGAAGAACGCTTTAATTCAGCGGTTCTCAAATCCATTCAAAAATCTGCCGATTCAGCACCGACAGAATCACAGATCGTCGATGAAATTATCGCAAAACACAGCATTATTTATATCGACCAAGTGGGCTTCTACGAGTGGGATTCCCGTGTGTGGTGTAAATCCTCGGACGGCATTATTAAAAACTATGCCGACCAACTTTACGGCAAGCGGTTCGCAACTTCACAGCGCGTTAACGCCGTATGTAATCTATTAAAATCCCGTTCTATCTGTAACGTATCGTTCGACCGCAACCCCGTACTTACGTTCCAAAACGGTACACTCGAAATCGAAACGGGTAACTTCCGCGACTTCGCGCAAGCCGACTACTGCTCCATTATTATGGACTACGACTACGACCCAACCGCTTCCTGCCCTACGTGGGAGCAGTTTATCGAAGACGTAACCGACGAAGAACCCCGTCGTGCAGAAAACTTACAGTTTATCGCGGGATATACCCTTATTCCCGATTGCCGATACCAAAAAATATTCGTGCTTCTCGGTGGCGGTAGTAACGGCAAATCCGTATATCTCGAAATCCTGCAAGCACTGTTCGCTTCCCGTAACGTTTCCGTTGTTTCCCCAACGGGACTTACAAAGGAGTTCGAGCGCGTGAAAATCAAGGATTCCCTGCTCAACATAGGCAAGGACGTTTCTCCCGACTTTTCAACGGGTGAAATCCGCGAGTGGCTTCTCCAAATCTCGGACGGCACTATGATTCAAGCGTGTTACAAGGGGCAGACCCACATAACTTTCGAGCCACGGTGTAAACTCATATATTCTATGAATAAACCGCCCGTAGCTTCCGTTATCGAGGGTCTTAACCGCCGTTTACGCTTCATAGAGTTTCCGTGTAGCTTCGTGGACTTTCCCGACCCGAAGAACAAGAAACAGAAACCGAAGGACGTTAACATCGTTTCACGACTTCTCTCTGAACTGCCCGGAATTTTTAATTGGGCTTATGCAGGTTATAAGCTCCTTAACACCGTAGGGTATTTCACCGACACCCCCGAACAAGCGGAGATAACACAACAGTTCGAGGAAATGTCTGACCCCGTTGCCGTGTTCTGCAACGACTTCGAGTTTAAGGGCGAACGTACCCGCGACGACATCTACGACCATTATAAAGAGTGGTGCGAGGACACGGGACATAAACCTATGTCAAGAGAACGGCTTATCCCTCTCTTTAGAGATCGTATGAAGGATAGAATTGTCGACGAACGAGCCACGAAACGCAACGGTAGATATGTGCGAATTTTCGTCTTTGAAAGTTGCAACCCCACTTGAAACTGCTTGCAACTTACCTGCAACCGACACCCTTGTTAAACCCCGAAAGTTGCAGGTTGTTGCAAGAAAGTTGCAGGTTTACGAACAAACCTGCAACCGCAAAAAACCCGATTTCTTCTTTATTTATTTATTAAAGTTGCAAGGTTGCAAGTAAAAATAGAGTTAATAGAAATAAAATAAAAAAATAACCCTAAAACACTATATATAGTATATATACGCCGTATATATAAAGGATATAAGATTTTGCTTGCAACCCTGCAACCTACGACTATTAGGAGGTAATTTTATGGTTAAAAAAACATACAACACACCCGAGGCTACGAAGGTGATTAAGAAACCACAAAAAACCAACGCGCCTACGACTATGGAGATACCCGAGGGCGACAATAATAAATATACGACTTTTGCCCTTGCTATTATGCAACTACCGAAGATAGACATTCGCAACCCCGTGGAGGTGCGCTCCCGCGTGGTAGAGTATTTTCAACTCTGCGCCGATCACGATATGAAACCCGGCGTTGCTGCCGTTGGTCTCGCTATCGGACTTGACCGTAGACGGCTTTGGGAAATACGCTCGGGTACAAAAAACGTACAAATTCCGCAAGAGTGCAAGGATATTATAAACGAGGTTTACGACTCCCTTGAAGTTCTTTGGGAGGGCTATATGACGAACGGCAAGATAAATCCCGTTTCGGGTATATTCCTCGGCAAAAACAACTTCGGTTATCAAGACAAGCAGGAGTACGTTGTTACTCCCAACACTATGGGCGCAGACGTTCCCGCCGAAGTTATCGAAGCTAAATACGATGCGTTGCCGGAGGACTAACGACTATGAGTATTATTATCCCTCTGCTGTGGCTGATTGCGACTATTGCGATTCTCCGCGACTAATACGACTTTTAGAGCCTCACGACTTTTCGTGGGGCTTTAAAAATTTTTACGACTTTCACGACTTTTACAACTTTCGGGACTTTTGGTGTCCAAAAATACGGACACTTAAAAAAGACACCGAAAAACGCCCGATTTTATCAATGTTTTTCTGATATAGTGTCAAAAATTGGCAATTTGTAGGTAAAAATGCCTATATAACCGCAAAACCTCATATAAGCCCGTGAGAGGGCGTTTTGTTTTTCGGGCACTCCTATACCCGAAAACGATTAAAACTCGTCAGCGGGCGTTATACGGCGTTACGCGAGCATATAAAAACGCCGCTATAATAGCGGCGTTAAAAAAGAACATGAAAAAACCCCGCCGGAGCGGGGCCGTGTTGCTGTTTTGCGCATAAATCTATCTATATTTATTCTGTGTATAGGTAAATCGTTGGTGTCCTGTCGTTTTCAATTCTTACGTCGCTAAAAGTGTTTTTGTCGTCTATAGTGTTTTCCCATTTTAGAGTTTTGTCGTATATAATTATTTCCGCGTCTTCGGGCAGCCGATCGAGCATTTCTTTTAGTTCGTATACTGTCATTTTATTATACCTCCGTTTTTTAATGGGTTTCGTTAAAATCGTTTATTAAACAAAAAATATTGTATTCGCTGTGTGTTGGGTTCGGGCTGTTGTTGTCTGCGATAATGTCGCAAAAGCTGAACGCGCACCACAGCAGAAAAGCGGCGCCAACGGCGCATATTATATTAAATAGTTTCATTATTGCGCCCTCCTCTATGCGTTAGAGCCTCGGCGCGGGATTTCGTCTTTTGTGGCGTGCTGTTTTTTAACTTCGAAGCCGTTTTGCTCCCATACCCCCGCGAGGCGTTCGAGCGCGCGCGAAGCGTTGCCGAGGCGGTCGAAACGCAAGCCCGTATCACTTCCGCAATAATAAACGCGATAGTTTTTTGTCGGTGTGTCGGCATAATATGCGACACTCGCGCACGCGCGAGAATTTGAATTATTGATGTAAATAAGATATTTTTTCATTGTTTTACCTCCATGCAAACGCCCGCACGGTGGCGGGCTGTTTAATTGTTACTTGTATTTTTTCGCTAACTCTAATATTACGGCAATAGGAAAATAGAAAATTGCTAAAATGATATATAAGAGGATCACGGGCGCGCCCCCCTTAATACGTCGGGAAAGTCGTTATCTGATACGGCGATAATCTGCAAGGAATCAGCCCAACACCACCAAAACAGCCCCGCGCCCATTAATATTTTTACTTTGTCGCCGTTCTGATTCGGCGTTATTGTTAACACTTTGTCAAGGTTGAAAAATTCGGTGGTTTCGTCCGTGGTACGTGCTTTTAATAGTTTCATGCCGTCGCCCTCTCTACATAACCGTGAAAAGCTGTGTTATATTCCTTTTTTAAATAGATTGCGTCTGCTCGGCTTTCGGTTTCGTCGATTTCTTCCCCGTTCCATATTAAAATGTAAACGTCTTTTGTTTTACGCACATACATTTTTAAGTTCCTCCTTTGTAAGTTCTCTATAAATTAGAATTGTTAAAACGTTTTCCGCGTCGCTTTCTGTGTAGCGCGATTTTTCGCCTTCGCTTTCTTCCAATATTTCCGCGAGATCGTCAACGGCTGAACGGTTATAGTAATAGCAGGTATCGAGCAGAGACGGAAGCCCCGCGCACCAATCACGGAAAGCCAAAGATTCGCACCCGTTATAATAACGGTAATCCTGCGGACGGTTGTATTTTTCCGATCTGAAAGTATCGAGAATAAATACCGCTATTTCGTGCCACTCCTCCGGCGGTGTGTCTGTGTAACTGTCTGCGCTAAAGTGATCAATAATATATGTGCGGATATTCTCGCGGGCTTTCTTGCTGTTTGTTTTTAACATTTGGTTTAATCTCCTTTGTTATATGTATTATTACGCGTTTTCGTGTATCTGTCTTTATTATACGCGTTTTCGTGTAATTGTCAATAGGTTTAACAAAAGTTTTTACACGATTTCGTGTTATTTACATTTTGTTCATAAATTGCACAGTTAAAACACACTTTTATATATTTTCGATGTCGTGCCGGGGGCGGGGGATATCCCCGCCCGCGGCGGCCGGGGTGAAGCCCGTCAGTAGAAAAAAATAAAAAAAGGCACTTTTTTCAAAAACCCCCTTGACAATTACGCGAAATCGTGTTAACCTATGTTCACGACGAAGGGAGAGATAACCAATGAACGAACTTGAAATAATACAAGACATTATGGAGAACAGCACACCAAAGGTTACGCTTGATGTTCTCCGCGACAAAATGGGATATAAAACGGTATCAGGCGTTAGTGAGCGTTTGAGAGGCAAAAGCATGAAGGTTGACACATACGCGAAGTTTTTAGACGCGCTCGGCTACGAGGTAGTCATACAGCCTAAAACCGCCCGTGAACCACGCGAGGGCTGTTACAAGGTAGGTGTCAGCGAATGAGATACGGATATGGTCGTGTAAGTAGCACCACCCGTTACAAAGGCGGTGAGGACGGCGTAAGTCTTGAATCGCAGGAGAAGAAGCTGATAGAGGCAGGGTGCGACGAGATCGTGCTTGAATCCTACACGGGCATGAAAATGGAACGCCCGAAGTTCACGAAGCTCATAAATCGGTTGGTAGAGGGCGACACGCTCGTTGTGTGTAAACTCGACAGATTTGCAAGGACGGCAAGCGACGGAGTTGCTATGATTAAGGAACTGCTTGAAAAAGGTATTTCCGTCCACGTTCTGAACATGGGTTTGGTAGAGAACACGCCTACGGGAAAATTAATTTTGCACATAATGGCGGCGTTTGGGGAATACGAGCGCGATATGATCGTCGAAAGATTGAACGACGGAAAAGCGGAAGCGAAAGCGAAGAACCCCGAATACCGAGAGGGGCGTAAGCACGTTGAGATACCCGCCGAGTTTGAGGGATGCCGTAATTATGTAGCAGAAGGTAATATGACCGTAGTTGAAGCGTGTAAGTACCTCGGTATTAGTAGGTCGCTTTGGTATAAGTGGATGAAAAATAGCTGCCGAGCTTAAACGGAGAAAAGGAAGAATTATGAAAGAAAGAAATGTAGTGATATATGCGCGTGAAAGCAACCACGCGGGAGCAAACGAATCATTGGCAAGACAGAAAGACGAGCTTAGAGCATTCTGCGAGAAGAATGGTTATGTTGTGACTGACGAGGTTGCTACAATCGGAAACCGTCAAGATAGTATGTACGCTTTGAAAGAAGCGGTTGAACGCGCCAAGAATACCGAGGACAAGACCTTGTTTATGGCTTCTACCAACAGAGTCGTTGGCACTCGCGATGAGCTAATCGAAGTGGAAGAGTTAATCAAGAACGCAGGTGTTTCAATCGCCACTATGGACGGTGAATATGAGCGCGTTCGGAAATACGGCGTAACGGGTTCATCGCTGATCGCCGCTACATTGGTAGCAACAGAAGGTGAATAAAAAAACAGCTGCCAAGATCGGAGAAATAATATGTATACGTTGTTTGCAATTTTAACCGCCCCGCTTTGGATTCCGGCGTTTTATTATTTGATAAAGGATAGTGTATGTCGGGAGAACCGTTGGGGTAAATACAAGAGAAAACGCAGAAGAAAATAAATAATCAGAACGCCAAAGAGCGTCGTTACTCGAAAGAGTGCGACGCTCTATTTTTGTTTTAGGAGGCTGTATGTATGGATATTAAAGAGAAAATTAAGAGAGTGATAGAAGCGCAGGGCGCAGACATGGAAAAGCTGAACGATTTGTTTGGTATGGTGCGTCTATGCGAGGATTTTAAGGAACGCAGAGAGTGGCTTGCTTATATACGGGAACAAGCAAAAACGCTTCGGACTGCGGAAGGGTATGAACTGATATATCGTACTTATGTACTCGGGGCGCAAAGCAATTCGTTTGATGATTATATGTCGGCGTGTGAATTTTACCGAGAACCACAAGCACGTTTTTGGTGGCCTCGCAGAAAAGTGTTAGAGGGCAAGCATAAAGTCGCAACGCAGATACAAGAGTTTATGGACGATCCCGAAGCGTTGTATTTAGGATTTTCTATGCCGCCCGGCACGGGAAAAAGCACGATGATAAAATTCCTGCTTTCGTATATAGCGGGTGTGTACCCGCAGAGTGCAAATATGTACGTTTCCTATTCTGACGGTATGGTGAAAATGATTGAAGACAGCGTGAAAAGCATTTTGACCGACACAGACGAATACCGCCATAACGATATATTTGTAGGGAACGGAACGCCCGATACGTCCGCGGAATACCACACGATAAGTTACCGAAAGAAGGGCGACTTTCCTACTATCGGTCTTGTTTCACTCGGCGGCTCCGTAACGGGTAGAACGAGGGCGAATAAATTTTTGATAACCGACGACTTGGTTAAGAACGCCGAGGTTGCACGTTCTCCCGAACGACTTGAAAAGCTGTACGCGGATTATACTTCCACGCTAACCACCCGTATGATCGGTGATAACGTAAAGGAAATTCAGCTTGGAACAATTTGGAGCGTATACGACCCTATCAGCCGAAAGAAAGCAAAGCACGGGAACGACCCGCGATATAAATTTATCGCTATACCCGTATGGGATGAAAACGAGGTATCGAACTTCGAGTACGAACACCCCGACAGATACACTTCTGATAAGATACGAAAAATCAAGGAAGACCTTGACCCCGTAGATTTCAGTTGCTTGTATTTACAGCGCGGTATCGAGAAAGAGGGATTGGCGTTTCCGTATGATGAAATGCAGTATTATAACGGAGTGCTGCCGTCGGATGAACCCGATAATGTTATTTTCTTCTGCGACGTTGCGTTTGGCGGTGGCGATAGTTTGAGTATGCCGATCTGCTATTTGTACGGCGGCGTGGGATATATAGTCGATGTGGTTTTTGATAAAAACCATAAAGAAATAACAGAACCGAGAGTTCTCGGAAAAATATTACATCATAAGTGCCGTATGGGTAGGTTTGAAGCGAATAACGGCGGCGATTTTTACGCGGCGGATATTGATAAAATGCTGAAAAATGAAAATTACCGTTGTAATATCAGCACAAAAAAAGCACCTACCACAATGAGTAAGTTGGCGCGTATCGAACAGTATGCGCCCGATATACGGAAACTGTATTTTTTAGACCCGATTTTGCAGACCGACGAATACAAGCGTTTTATGAACGAGGTTACGGCGTTTAGTTTCACGGGCAGTAACGCTCACGACGACGCGCCCGACAGTTTGGCGGGTCTTGCATCGTATATAATCGAACGCCCGAAAGCTATTTTGGTAGCAAAAAGACCGTTCTAACACTATATATAGTGGTCGTATCTATATATAGATTTCCTCATATTGACAATAAAAAGTTATTTTAATATATTGAAGTCAGATAGGTAGGTGATTTTTAGGTGAGCTATGGTCGTCTTAAAATCTACTCCGATGTCAAGGAAATCACGGCAGAAAACGTAGTTGACGAAGTACGCGAAGCATATAACGCTCACAGTAAAAATCAACACGAAATAGAAACGCTGTGGAACGTTTATCGGGGTAAGACGAAAATTGAACAGAAAACAAAAGAAGTTCGGGAGGAGATAAATCATAAGATTGTCGAGAACCGTGCTTACGAAGTCGTTAAGTTTCACAAGGGATATGTGTTTGGCGAACCGATACAGTATGTACGGCGCGAAAACGCTGTTTCCAAAGAGAACGACGATGCTATTGCCACGGATATAAACGCGCTGAACGGATATATGGCTGATGCCGGAAAGTCGGCGTGTGATAATGACTTGGCAGAGTGGCTTTATGTGGCGGGAACGAGTTACAGACTAACGCTTCCTAATACGAAGTGGGTGAAAGACGGCGACGAGCCTCCTTTCTGTGTTTACTCGCTCGACCCTCGCAGAACGTTCATTGTTTACAGCAACAGCATAGACGAACACCCGTTAATGGCGGTGTGTTATATAAAAAAGAAAGACGGAAACGTTCTTTTCAGCGTATATACTGAAAATTCATATTTTGAATTTGAGGAATACAGTTTATCGGCAGCGAAGAAGCCGAATACGCTTGGTATGATACCGATTGTCGAGTACCCTGCCGAAAAAGCGAGATTGGGAGTTTTCGAGGTTTGCGCTTCGATGCTTGATGCGCTTGACGAATTGCAGAGTAACCGAATGGACGATATAGTGCAGTTCGTTAACAGTTTTCTTGCCTTGCTTGGCGGTGAACTTGACGAAGAAACCTATGGAAAGCTGAATGAATGGAAAATGCTTTGTCTGCCCGAAGGAACAGACGCGAAATATCTTTCCGCTACGTTAAGTCAAGCAGACGTGCAGACGTTGAAAAATGACTTTTATCAGAGCATTTTGACTATATGCGGAGTTCCTAACAGAAACGGTGGGTCTTCGACGAGCGACACGGGAAGCGCGGTTATCCTGCGCGACGGATGGGAAGCTGCCGAGGCAAGAGCGAAAGCAACCGAGGAAATATTCAAGGTTTCCGAAACCGAGTTCTTGAAGATCGTATTACGCATAATGCGCGATACTGTTGGAACGAAACTGCGTCTTGGCGATATTACACCGCATTTTACTCGTAGAAATTACGATAACATTGCAAGTAAAGCGCAGGTGCTTATAGCGTTGCTTAACAATCCTAAAGTTCATCCCGAGGTTGCTTATGCGGCGTGTGGCATGTTCCCCGACCCCGAAAGCGCATATCTGCAAGGTATGGCTTACTATAACGAGCAGATGGAAAAGTGGCAACCCGTCGAAGTGAATGAGGAAGACGACGATGTACAAGCATCTTGATAAGCTCCTCGCGGAAGAAAAGAAAAGGATAAGAACCGAGTTCAACCGTTTAAGCGTTATGGGCTTTGACGAGTTAAATGTTATAAACACTCGCAAAACCACGCAAGAAATGTTCGATAGGTTTATGAGCGACAACGAGGCGATGTATATTCGTGCCGCGAAAAGTGCGTATAAAAAAGCCTCCGAAACGGGAAAGACCGATGCGGATATCGCCGCGTTGGTGGCTACTATATTGGGTGGGTATAATTTAGTTACCGGCTATCTGTACGATAAAGAAGCAGACAGAAAACGGCTTCGTTTGAACGAACAGATATTAACGGCCCGCGAATATAACGATAGGCAGATGTTTCAAGACGGCTTGCGAAAGACCGCTAACCTATGGTGGACGCAGACAGCGCAGTATGGCATAAGCGTAGTGGACGGAGCGACAATAAAGGCTTTCGAGGATATGGGAGTTAAGCGCGTTAAGTGGAACGCGGAAGACGACGAAAAAACCTGCTCTACGTGTTCGGCGCGTGATAATAAAATATACGCGATAAATAATATTCCGTCGAAAACGCATTACGGCTGTCGTTGTTATTTAACACCCGTCCGAGATGATAAGGAGTAATAAAAATGCTTATATTGGAACAGATACGCTGTCCAAAGTGCAACAGAAGGTTAGTTGACTTGAAAGGGCAAGCGCAGATAAGGTGTCCCAAGTGCAAGGCACTAATCGAGGTTGACACCGAAAACAGAAAAATAAATGTAAAAACAGAGCGTCAAAAATAGAACGCCAACAATCGAGATTATCTCGGTAGTTGGCGTTTTTATATTTTAACGGCAGAGAAGCCGTAAATCACACACAAAGGTAGAGAAACCTCTAATCACAAAACATAGTCAGAGAAGACTTTAACCGCAAAGGAGAATTTCAATGAAAATCAAAATCGAAAACTACGATTCTATGACACCCGAAGAAAAACTCGCCGCACTTGAAGCATACGACCCCGAAAAAGACGGCTTCGTATCAAAGGCGACGTTCGACAAAACCGCTTCCGACGCAGCCACTTATAAAAAGCAGTTGCGCGAAAAGCAGACCGAGGATGAAGCGAACAAGGCAAAAGAAGCGGAAGAACGCGAAGCGTTGCTTGCTCGTCTTGAAGAACTTGAAAACGAAAGAGCCGTAAATAAGTATGTTAATTCTTATCTTGGTATCGGCTACGACGAGAAGTTGGCTAAATCCACCGCAGAGGCTTTGGTAAAGGGTGATATGGAAACCGTGTTTGCGAATCAAAAAGCCCACATCGAAACTCGGGAAAAGGCTTTACGTGCAGAACTTCTTAAACAGACACCTCCCCCTGCCGGAGTAGGTACGGAGGGCAGTGTAATGACACTCGAAAAATTAAGAGCTATGTCCCCTGCGGACAGAATGAAGTTCTCCGTTGAAAATCCCGAAGAATACAAGAATCTTTACGGAGGTAATCAATAATGGCAAATGTTGTTTATGACAATTTTTATCTTTCTAACGAGGTAGAAGATCAGTTTAATTCTCACCTTGACTTGGTGCGTTTTTGCACCGTAGACACCACTCTTGAAGGCACAGACGGAATGAAGCGTATGGTAAACGTATATACGGCTACCAACGGCACTGAAAAGCTCGCGCAGGGCGCAGGTAACACAAAATCTATCACCGTCGGTCATACCCAGAGAGAGTATGAAATTCAGCTCGCGCAGAATCAGTTTGAGTGGTTCGACGAAGAAGCTATGAAAGACCCTATGATCGTACCCGTGGGTATGAGACACGCAGGTACAGATATGTTCAACACCGTTAACGCCGATGTATATGCTGAATTTAAGAAAGCAACTCTCACCGTTGACGCGACCGCGTTCGATTTCAATGCGTTTGCCGATGCAGTGGCAGCATTGAACCTTGAAGAAGGCAACGAGGGCGTTGAAATTTTTGCACACGTAAGCAGAAAAATGAAAGCTACTTTGCGTAAGAACCTCAAGGACGATTTTAAATATGTTGAAGCGTTCGTTCGCACCGGCTACATCGGTACAGTATGCGGCGTAAACCTTTACGACAAGAAGGATGCTGACGACGACGCGCTCTACATCGGCACAAAGAAAGCGGTAACTATGTTCATCAAGAAAGGAACAGAAGTTGAGCTTAACACCAAGGGCAATCGTAGCGCGGCTGATTCTAACGTTCGTAAGAATACAGCGCACACTCGTAAATACTACCACACCGCTCTCACCAACGAAACGCAGGTGGTTAAGGTTGCTATTTCTGCCTGAAGGATAGGCGACGAATTACCGGCAATTTTATCATAGGGGGTAAGCACCAATGACAGAAGAAGAAAAAATAATTAACTTCAAAGGGCTTATTTCCCCCGACACCGCAGATGATGACTTGCTCATTGTTCTCCTCAAACAAGCCGAAGGGATAGTGCTTAATAGGCGTTATCCTTTCGGCCCTCCCGCCGAAGCTACTGTGCCGGAAAAATACGAACACATACAGCTTCAAGTTGCTGTTGAATTGTTCGCAAAACGAGGCGCAGAGGGGCAAACGGCACACGGCGAAAACGGCATAAGCCGAAGTTATGAATCGGCTGACGTTAGCCCGTCGCTTCTGAAACGGATAACACCTTTGTTCGGGGGCGTGTCATAATGCGGAGTTTGGAGAGAAATAAACGGCAAATATATTATGCTTTGCAAACGGGCGAAGAAAAACTCTACGACGAGTACGGGAACGAAACCGGCGAAAGTGTACCGATTTACGGTGAAGTAACAGCGTTGAGATGTAACGTTTCCGCCGCCGTAGGGGAAGAAGTGGTGCAAGCCTTTGGCAGTTTCACCAACTACACCCGTGCGATAAGCATAACGGATAATAACTGCCCTATTGCAGAAAACAGTATCGTTTGGTTTGGCGTAGAGCCTACCGAGCCTTATAACTACATCGTAACCCGTAAAGCTGATAGCAAAAACGGAATTTTATATGCGTTGCGTGAAGTGAAGGTGTCGGCATGATAATCACGGTAGACCCCTTCGATCAAAATTCAGTTGCGAAAGCCCTTGAACAAGTAAAACAGTATAAGCAAGATTTTCTCGCCAAAGAAGAATTATTCGTAAAACGGCTTGCAGAAATCGGCGTTTCTGTTGCTTCGACGGGCTTTGCCGTGGCTGATTATGACGGCATAAACGATGTAACTGTAAGACTCGAACAGCAAGGCGGTCGCGCTGCCGTGATAGCGGAGGGCGAAACCGTTGGCTTTATAGAGTTCGGTACGGGCATTAAATATCCCGAATGGGATAATTCGGGTATGGAATATACCCCGCCGAAACACGGTACATACGGCAAGGGGCGCGGTGCAAATCCTCACGGTTGGTATTTTAAACAAAGTGAAGGTGCCGCCGCGATACACACATACGGTAATCAACCCGCAGAGGCTATGCGTACTGCCCGTGATGTGATGATTGAGCGAGTAACACAGATAGCAAGAGAGGTATGGAAATGAACGATTTTGAAAACGAAATTTTTACTGCCTTCGCTAACACTGTCCGCGCTGAACATTCGGGCGTAACCGTTATAGGTGAATACGTACGGAAGCCGTCGAAATTCCCTACCGTAACGCTTGACGAATACCAAAATGTTATGGTGGACGAGCTTATGGATTCTTCCAAAAAAGAAAACCATTCCGGCTTGGCTTACCGCTTGCAGGTGTTCTCCAATAAGCAAAAGGGCAAAAAAACCGAAGCGAAAGCGATATTTGCTACGGCAGATAAAAAAATACAAAGTATGGGTTTCCGTCGAAAGACATATTCGACAACACCCGATATATACGATTCTACAATTTACGCCATTGTAGCAACCTATGAAGCAATAATAGGCGCGAATGGCGTTGTTTACAAACGATGATTTAAGGAGGATTTTAATATGGCTATTAGCACTTTTGGTGTAACTCTTAAATATGGTGCAGATTCCCCTTCTACCGAGATCGTTATCAAAGACTTCCCTTCCTTGCTCGGCAAGAGAAGTTCTCTTGAAACTACTACCTTGAAGGACGACGCACAGACCTTTATTCAGGGCATCAGACAGCAGAGCGAATCTTTCGATTTCACTGCTAACTATGATGCTACCGTTATGGATACCCTTAATAAGCTCACCGCTGTTCAGAAGTGTTCTCTCACTTTCTCCGACGGTTCGGGCTACACTTGGGACGGTATGATTTCCGCAAGCGCAAACGAGGGCGCAGTTGACGCAGTAGTTGAAATGACTGTTTCTATCGTTCCCGTAAGCGTTCCCGTATTTGCGGCTAAAGTCGCGTAAATTTTATAAAAACATAGGGCGGTGAAATACCGCCCTTAAACAAAAACATTCAATTTGAAGGAGAGTAACAATATGGCAACACAGATTACCGTAACTTACAAGAAAAAGGATTATGTATTGGAGTTTTCCCGTACTACCGCAAAGCAGATAGAAGACCAAGGCTTCATTCTCGATCAGCTTACCGATAAACCCGCAACAATGATTCCGTTGCTCGTATACGGCGCATTTATTAAGAACAACCGCGGCATTAAACGTTCTCTTGTTGATGAAATCTACGAGAACCTTATCAATAAAGTCGGCAACGAAGAAAACGCAGAAGGCTTTATTAACGTGCTTGGCGAAATGTACGCCGAAACTGTTTCTACCCTTGTAAGCAACAACGAAGTTGACGAGGGAAACGCGGCAACTTGGAAGGTAACGATGAAGGGCTAACCTTCCAAAGCTACGGAGAAACATTTAAGCAACTCTGCCCTTACTATATGTCGATTGGCATGAGTTACGCCGAGTTTTGGGACGGAGACCCCACGGCAGTAATAGCATACCGAACGGCTAACGAGTTGCAAGATAAACGAAGAAATTTTGAGCTTTGGCTACAAGGTAAATACGTCTATGACGCGCTCGGCGCAATAAGTCCGTTATTCAGATTTACTATGTCGAGAACCGTAAAAGCCGAGCCTTATGTAAAAGAGCCGTACCCTATCACAGAAATGGAAGCCCGTCAACGCGAAGAACGGGAAGCACGTTTGAAAGAGGAACGGCTGAAAGCAGAGTTCGCGCTGTTTGCAGAGCAGTTGCGAAACAAGATGCCCCAAGAGGCACTCCCTAAATAGCGAGGGGGTGAAGTAATGTCAACCGTTATAGATTCTCTGCAAATAGATATACAAAGTAATTCTACGACAGCGGCAAGCGGTATTGACGCGCTTGCTAACTCGTTGGGAAAACTTAAAAATAACGGCGCGTTTAAGACGGTTGTAAACAACTTGAACGGTTTATCGGATTCCTTGAAAAAGCTCCCTAACGTTCACAGTGCCTCTAACGCGCTTCGCACGTTGGCAAACTCTATTGAAAAGCTAAAGGGAGTAGGCACGGTGTCGGGCCTTACGAACAGCCTTGCCAAACTCCCTACGGCTTTAAAATCGTTGGAAAACATAAACATTGATAGAGTTGCACCGCAGATACAGCGTGTCGCAGATGCATTCGTTCCCCTATCTTCCGTAAAAGCGGGTGGTTTAGGAACTGCGGTAAATGCGTTGAGCAAGTTGCAAAAGGTTACAGACAGCCTTGACGACGATGCAATAGAAGCCTTCGCAAAAAAAATAGAAATTCTTGTTGAAAAAATCACTCCGTTGTCGCAAAAAATGACAACAATTCAAGCAGGGTTCAAAGGAATGAACTCTGCGATAAAGCAAACGAACGTAACTATCGACCAAGCAAACGCAAAAGTTAATGTAGGCATATTTAACTTTGCCAACCTTGCTACGTCTATTAGTGCAGTTCATTCAGCTTTACAAACGATAATACAAGGCTTTTCGGCTGTTATCGCAGCTTCAATCGAATGGGACGGCATCGCAGCACGTTTCGGCAGAGGTTTCGGCTCGTCAGCGAACGAAACCTATGCGTGGATTCAACGCTTGAACGAAGAAATGGGCATAAATATTCAACAGTTTATGCAGTATTCTTCCGTTTACGCTACTATGCTTACGGGCTTTGGCGTGGAGAGTGAAGATGCCGGAAAAATGGCTCTTGGCTACATGGAGCTTACTTACGATATTTGGGCGGGTTACAACGATATTTACGGCTCGTTAGCAGACACCGCCGAAGCAGTAAGATCGGCTATCGCGGGTGAAGTAGAGCCTATTCGTAGAGCAGGTTTCACGATTATTGAATCCACTCTTGAACAGACAGCGAAAAACCACGGACTTGCAATAAGTCTTGAAACCGCAACGGAAGCGCAAAAGTCTTATTTGCGTTATCTGACTTTAGTAGACCAAGCACATTCGCAGAGCCTTGTAGGAACATACGCGAAAGAAATGAACACCGCAGAAGGTATGTTGCGTACATTGTCGCAGCAGTTTAAATCTCTTACGCAAGCACTCGGCTCTTTGTTCCTCCCTATATTGGTTAAGGTATTGCCGTATGTTCAAGCGTTCGTTGAATTGCTCACCGAGGGCGTGCATTGGCTTGGCTCTTTGCTCGGCATTGAAATCCAAGACATAAGCAACACTTGGGGCGATTTTAACACGGGCGCAGGGGACGCGAACCAAAACATTCAAGATATAGAAAACGGCTTGAATGGCGCGACCAAAGCGGCGAAAGAACTCAAAAATGCCACGCTTGGCATTGATGAACTAAACGTTATCAGCCCTCCTACCGCAAGCAGTTCAAGCGGTGGTTCGGGTGGCGTTGGCGGTGCAGGTGCAGGCTTTGAGGGTCTTGATATTGATTCTCTGTGGGATGAAACAATATTCGATACCATACAGAGCGACGTAGACGCTATCAAGGAAAAAATGAGAGGTTGGCTTCCCGTTATAGGTGCTGTTGCGACAGCACTCGCGGGATTGAGCATAGCTAAACTCATAAAGGAAACAAAAATCATAGGCACATTGGTTACTGTGTTTACTTCAATCGGCACTGCGTTCAAGTTCATTAAGAGCTATATCGCGGCGGTGGTGGCACACATTCCCGAGGTTGGTACGTTTGCCGCCATATTTCCGAAGTTAAGCACTTGGTTGTCAAGCGTTTGGGGTTGGCTGATAAAAATAGCCGATTGGGTTACTAACCTTGCGGGGCCGTGGAAAGCCTTGATAGTGTTAGCCATTGTTGCAATAACATCCGCAGTGTACTTCCTATATCAGAATTGGGATGAATTTGTTACCGCTGTAAAAGAGTGGTTCAGCGATAACATTCTCTCGAAATTCGAGAAAATCGGAGAACACTTTGAAAATATGGGCGAGGCATTAGAACCTATCGGAATCGCTTTGAAACCGATAGTGGATTGGTGTCGCGAACTTATAGAAAAAATTGATTGGGGAAAACTCAAAGGCTTTTTGAGCGATGTACTCGAAGGTATGGGTTACGTGTTTACCGCGTTGCTCACTTCTCCAATATTGTGGACGTTTGAAACGATAGTTTCTACTGTCGAAAACGCAATTCAAATGATAAGTGGTTTTATTCAGACGTTGCGCGGATTTGCAGACCTTATGGTCGCTCTCTTTTCGGGTGATAAAAACGGAGTATTTGACGCACTCGACAGAATGACAGCGGGCATAAAAGACTACTTCTCGGGTTGGCTTGGTTTGATTATAGACCCTATCATAAACATATACAACAGCGTAATAAAGTGGTTCGCTGATTTGTACGATGTTCTGCTCGGTCATTCGATTATCCCCGATATAGTTGACGGCGCAGTAGAGTGGTTTACGAGTCTCCCCGGAAAAATACTCGGTTCTATCGAAAAGTTTGTTACGGGTATCGTTTCCAAGTTTGAAAAGGCTTGGAAAGATTTGCAAACTTGGTGGAGCAGCAAGCCCACGCTGAAAGAATACGCACCGTCAATCGGCAATATTCAAAGCAAACTTTCTTCTGCTTGGAATACTGCAAAGACTTGGTGGAACGACAAAAAGTCTGCTCTTAAAGAGTATACCCCTTCCATTGGGTCTATTTACAACAAAGTAAAAGACCGTTGGGATAACGCTCGTACTTGGTGGAATGACAAAAAGACTAAGATGAAGGAGTATACGCCCTCTATCGGCTCGATCTATGAGAAAGCGAAAGACAGATGGGACAATGCCCGAAATTGGTGGAACAGCAAAAAATCCGCCATGAAGACATATACCCCTTCTATCGGAAGTATCAAGGATAAGGTTCAAAGTGCGTGGAACAGCGCAAAAACTTGGTGGAACAAAAACGTTAAGTTAAGCACAAAACTTGATATAAAAGTTCCTAAAATCAAGGTGCAGTGGGAAACCGCTTCTGCTTTCGGCAAATCGTTCAAATACCCTACGGGCTTCAAACTTGACTTCGCCGCCGCGGGTGGCGTGTTCGATATGGGTAGTCTGATTTGGGCGGGTGAACGCGGCCCCGAAATCCTTGCAAATGCAGGTGGCGGTAGGACGGGCGTTATGAACGTTCAACAGATGCAGGACGCAGTTTACGAAGGTGTTTACGCTGCCGTTTCAGCCGCTATGCGTGGCTCGAATAACGGAGGCGCGCAAGAAGTAAACGTGTACCTCGACGGACGACAGATAGAAGCATCCGTTACCCGTGTAAGACGTGAAAAAGGCGCGTCACTCATAGGTTACGGAGGATAAGTTAAACATAGAGCGTCATAGAACGCCTCACAAGGAGGTAATTGACATTGACTGCTTTGGTATCAATCGGCGGTTTTGATTTTCCCGAACCGTCTTCATATAATGCCACCACCTCTACGATTGTAGATTCGGCACGAAATGTCAGTGGTTATGTCGTAGGTGCTGTCGTTAGAAATGACGTTGCAAAGATCGAAATGTCGTGGAAATATCTCACCGCCCAACAGTGGGCTTCGATACTTTCACTATTCCGCAACAGCTTTTATAACGATGTTCGTTTCTTAAACCAAACGACTAACGCCTACGAAACAAGAACATTTTACGTGTCGGATAGAACTGCGGGAATGTGGCGTAGAAACCCCTCCACGGGGGCGGTTATGGGATATACGGGTTGCCAATTATCTTTGGTAGAGGTGTAGCCTATGATTGCAGTATCAGACGCTTGGAAAGACATACAGCAACGATTTTTACTGCCCGAAGGGTTTATAGAAATCAGTTGCGCTATTACCGAGGAAGGCTTACAAGAGAGAGCAGTTGCGAGCAGTACGAACGAAGCGGTGTTCTCGAACATAAGCAAAATTCTTGACACAAGCGACGTGTCGAGAGGCGCGAAATACGCTACAAATGAACATAATTTTTGGATATTAGACGGTTCAAGAACCGTCCTCCCCGATACGGGGCCGTATAACGGCGTAGGCTATGTGAGCGATATTGAAGCGACGGGAAGCGTTATGCTTACTCTCCCCGAAGTGCATACAGCACCTATTCCGGGCGTTACGATTACGTGGAGCGACGAATACGGCGAATATCCTTCCGTCTTCACTATCACGGCAAAGAACGGTGGAACAGTTGTTGCAGAGCTTACAGTAACCGACAACACCACACGCGAAAGCGTTGTGGATATGGAATTAAGCAATTATGACAGCGTAACTATAACAGTTCATAATTGGTGTCTGCCTCACCGTAGAGCGAGAATAGAAAAAATCGCGCTCGGGCATATTTTGGTGTTAACCAAAGGCGACATTATAAGTTATACGCACGAACAGTACGGCGATCTGCTTACGGGCGAACTGCCTAAAAACCGCATAGAATTTTCGTTGGATAATACGGACGGGCGTTGGAATCCCAACAACCCTACGGGGATGGAAAAATATTTGGCAGAACGTCAAAAACTCACCGTGCGCTACGGTCTTGACGTAAACGGAACAATCGAGTGGATTAAGGGGGGTACTTTTTATCTTTCTGAATGGAGAACCCCCGCAAACGGTCTTGAAGCAACATTTGCGGCGAGAGATATATTTGAATTTCTGATAGACGCGGAAATAAAAACGCCCGCAACAAATACGCTGAAAGGCTTAATTGAGTGGGTCGATTCCTTGCTTTTGCCAAGCGATTCGGTGGTTGAGATCGACGATTCGCTTGCAAATTACAGCAAGGCATACGAGGGCGACAGCACCGCAGCGGAAATCGTGCAAAAATGCGCTAACGCGGCGGGATGTATACTTCGATACGACCGCGAGGGAGCGTTGCACGTAGAGCCGTTTAACGCCACATACACCGATTATAGAATAGCCCAAGCGTTATCTTATGCTCACCCCGAAATCGAACTGTCGAAGCCGTTAAAAGCTGTGGCAGTAGGCTACGGAGGGGAAACACCCTACGAGCTGTCTGTTGCCACCGTGGGCGAAACACAGACGGTAAGTAACGATTTTGTTACCACCGAAGAACAAGCGGCGTTCGTTGCCGATTGGGTGCATAATACGCTGAAAATGCGTAAGACCGTAAGCGGTGAATACAGAGCCGACCCCCGTTTGGATTTGTTCGACGTTGTAATAGTAGAAAGTAAATACGGCGTTATTGCACCCGTTGTAATAACGGGTATTAAATATACTTTTACCGGCTCGTTCCGCGGAAGTTTTACGGGTAGAGAGATAGAAGCCGCACAGCCCGTTTTAGGTGCATTTGTGCTCGGTCGTGATACTCTCGGCTTGGAGGTGTAAATAATGCAAAACTTAATAACCGACAGAACCCGTGAAAACGCGCTTCGTCTGCAAGAATTATCCGTAAAAGGAATTTCGGGCATGAGCGAAGCTGAACGAAAAGAATGGTTGGGCGACCCGTTGGAAGAAACAGCGGTGAACCTATTACCTTACGGCCCGAACTATTCTTCTTCCGTAGACGTGGGATATGCAAAAGACGCGATTCTTGCTACTGCTAAATACGCAGGGATTTATCTGTACTCTATTTCGATTATAGGCGAAGCCTCGAAATATGAGGGCAAGACGTTCACGCTGTCTGCCGATCACATCGGAACAGTAGACGGCGGCACTCCGCAGATAGCCTTGTATTGGCACGATGATAACGGCTTTGAATACGCAGGAGTGAGTTTAACGGAAGCGGGAAGCGTTACCTTTACTGTGAGCGAAAACACCGCAGGACGGGCTTACCTCGCGTTATACATATACGTAACCACGGACGCAGAGGTGCAAGTGGGTGCGGTGGCGCGTTTCAGCAAGGTAATGCTTGAAAACGGCGCAGAACGGCACGAATACGTACCATACACGGAAGTTTTGCCGACACCTGCGACGAAAGGCGCGTATAATTATTCCGATCTTAACAGAGTGGAAAGGGCGGTAGCGGAAATCTCCCGTGGGTTGGGATTAAACCTTACAACAAAAACGGATTGGAGAATATGGGATATTCCCCGTACATCCGATATGGAACGCTACCTAAATAATATAAGAATACTTCGGGACGCGCTTTCACTTGAAAGCGCAGTTCCCGAAACCATAAATGAATTAACTTACAGCGGGGCGAACAGCATTGAGGCAGTTTTATATAGCGGATATGAACGGCTGAAATCGTCGCTTTGCTGCGGTGAACTCTTTTGCGGAGAGGTGTAAAAAATGTTTGTAGATAGAAAACCGACGCGCCCAAACAGATACAAAATAACTCCCGAGAACGGCGAAGCGTACTATGTAACCATAGAACGCGCCGACGAGCCTACCGTTGAGGGAACGGCTCTGAACGCCGCGACGTTGAATAGGCTGTTGCCCAAGCCTTTAAGCGCAAAAGTCGGGCAGATATTAAGAGTTTCCGAAGTTGACGAAAACGGCAATGTTTTGGCCGTTGAAGCAGTTTACGGAGATACGCTTGAAAACGCAAGTATTTAGGGAGGTTATTGAATGGCATATATAAACATTAATACCGACTACCCTATATATGACGGTATGCAGATCACTTTTAAAGCTCCTTGTGATTGTACACAAACCGAGGGGTTGCGCGTTAATTCAAAAAACTTTGTGTTTAAAGACGCTCACGGCGTTTCCCTTACCGGCATAGGTAATTTGTTTTCCAAAGGTGCATACGTTAAGGTGATTTTAGATGCAGTAAACGGCTATGCGTATATGCAGAACGCAGACACCAACTCGTATTTAGAGGGCAAAAGTTCCCCCGCGGGGTCAAACGCACCCCACGACGGAGGATATAACTTAACGATAACCGCAAACCACATTTTTTACGTTGCTAATAACGATTGCGGTTTGGTTATCACTTGCGACGTAAGTGCGCTCCCCGACGGGTACGTAGGCTTTGTGCATCTATATGGCGTTGGTAATATGCAGGGCGTTGTGAGCGGTGATATAAACACCACTTCCGTAAACGGAAAAAGCATAAGCGTTCTGCACGGTAATCAGTACACTTATCTTGTGGTTATGAAGCCCCGCGGCGGTACAAAATTGGATTGGTGTTGTTTTAACTCTCTTTCGGGTGGCGGCACCGCCCCCGTATATAACGGCGAAGTGGAGGTGGAATAATGGCTACAATCAAAGCAGGAACATATCGGTTTAATGATGTGCTGACATCTTCGTATTATCCTGAAGAACCTGTGAATGTTGATTTTACCGTTGATGTTGTTTATGAGGGTTTGTCTGTTACCGCTATTTGCACAGGTCTTTATCTTGCTAATATTGATGATGGATTAGACCGTTTGTATTTTGTTTCTGTTACACCTGGGTTTGCTGGTGATATTGCTGTTTGGTCAACTGGTGGATGGTATGTTGATGTCTTTGGCACAGGTATTCAAACCATCACCATCCCCACCGACAGCGAAGTATCGGCAGAGTTCCACGCTTGGTTTACGGCTAACGCAGTTGAGGTTGTGCAGATAAGCGGTGTGTGGAAGTTTAAGGATAAGTTGAGTGCACCGAATACGGAAGTTATTGAGAGCGTTAACTTTTCTTTCGTGGTAAGTAGGAGTGGTGCCGACACACAGATCGAGGGCAGTATTATCAAACTCTTACCGCAAATATCTTATCCCCTCGATGTTTATTTCAAGTGGGAAACTTCAAACGTTGATTTATCTTCGTTGGGCATTACACTTCCGTATACGTTCTGTATGTATGGAAATCTCGAATCCGTGGGTTGGTATACAAGTTGGTACGGCGAAGATATCAAAACCATAGACTTCGGCACAGAACCGCAGACCGTATCCGCAGAGTTTTACGAATGGCTTACAGCAAACGCAACACAGCCTACGGCAAAAATCACCTACAACGGCTCTGCAATCGCAAACCTTTTCGGTGGACAGACCGCAACGGTAAAGTGTGGCGGTATGAAAATGGAAACCGATTTGGTGGTTGAGGTTGCGGAACAGACGGGCGGTGAATGTAATCACGAAGTTTATGAATTACCCTCTAATTATGAAAATACTGCAAGGATGATTTTAAAGCGAAAGGTTGATAGACCGACAGCAGAACAATCCGCAAAGTTTGTAAATAATTCACTCGTTTTTATGACCCCAGACGTTGAAAACGTTTTCGGTATAACACAATTTGATTATCAGATATTTGAAATCGCAGAGGGTGTAAGTTTTCCGATGTTGTACTTCCGTGTACCATTAAGTCTCGTAAATGTAAGCCTATATTATATTTGGGAAGATGATGTTGATTTAGCAAAAATGGCACTTTCTTCTTTTGGTATAGATGCGTCTAATATAACGGGCGAAGGTTGGTATGCTATAGACTTTGTTAATGGAAGTGTGTATGTTCTAACCGATACGGATTTTGACCTTGTTGATTTAACCAAGTTTTATCCATATATAATTCCTTACGGCGATTATTTCGATTCTTTGTTTGATATTTATATAAATTCGGACGGAGAGCCTGCGGATAGACTTGATACGTCCCATTCGATGTTAAGTTTTAACACACAAAACAAATTGTGCAACAAAGATATTTTTGTAAATGTCGGCGATGCGAGTGTGACTTATAATACATCCGAGGACGGTGAAGATTTAGGGGGCGTCGAAATAGAATATGACAGGTATTATTACATTGATGTTGATGTTATTAGCAACAATATGTCAAAGTACGACATTCAAGGCTGGTCGTTTCTTAACAGAGGCGGTACTGTACAGTCGTTCATTTTTACCCTGTACGACAAACGCACATCCGTTATGGCGTTGCGCTGGTACACTTACGGAATTATTATTAGGACATATAATAACAACAAAATAGGAACAGTATACACCAACGCAAACATAATTTCACAGACCGATGACAAAGTTTACATTACGGGACTTCGGCATAATACGTATATCGTGATTGTGGACGAGGAAACAACAGAATGATATTACTCCTAACCTACCTACTAAACCTATTCGACCTATACTGCACCGAACTATGGGTGAAGCAATACGGGCTTACCGCAGAAGCCAATCCCATAGGGCGGTGGCTGTTTACGAATAACATAGCGTGGGCGGTCAAGATTTTCGCCGTGGGCGGTCTTTTGGCGGTATTGGGTATTTGCATACGCTTAAAACCAAAATACGCTTGGACGGCTTATGTGCCGCTTGTAATGTATGGGTCAATAGCGGTGTATCACGTTTTAATTTTTATATTTATTCAAGGAGGTTGTTTCCCTTGGGCTTAACAGAAATAGTCGTTGCTTTAATCGGCTTTGCAGGTGTGGTAGCGGCGGCGTCGATCTCCGTCGTCGCCTCCAACAAACGGCTTGAAAAGAAAGTCGATAAAAACGCAGAACACGACAAAGAACAATACCTTGCTATTCTCCGCTTAACGATTACGGCAGATCACGTCCCCGTATCTGAACGGATAATAGCAGGTGATAAATACATAAAATTGGGAGGTAACGGCGATGTAAAAGCCTATTACGAACAATTTTTGAAAGAAAACTTAAAACAACAAGAGGAGGAATAACAAATGGAATTTGATTTTGGTATCGCAGGAGTAACGGCTATAACCGTTATATGTTATCTCGTAGCCGCAGGTATAAAGGCAACGCCTCTCGACAACAAGTGGCTTCCTCTTATATGCGGTATTCTCGGCGGTGGACTTGGCGTTGCAGGGATGTATTTTATGCCCGAATTCCCCACACACGATATAATATCCTCTGTCGCCGTCGGCATTGTTTCCGGCTTGGCTGCTACCGGCATAGACCAAGTTTACAAACAGCTTACGCCCAAGACAAAGAAAGAGGGTGAATAGTCATGGCAATTAAAATCTGCCTTGACGCGGGGCATTTTGCAAAATATAACCAAAGCCCCGCGAATAAAAAATACTATGAATCTGATATGACGTGGAAACTCCACTTGCTTCTTAAAAAGTATTTGGAGGAATATGGTTTCATAGTTTCACAGACCCGTAGCGATAAGAATAAGGATTTAGGGCTTACGGCCCGTGGAAGAAAATCCGCAGGGTGCGATCTGTTTCTTTCCCTTCACTCAAACGCCCTTAAAAACGAAGTGAACGATAACGTGGACTATCCCCTTATAATCGTTCCCATAAGCGGTAAGGGCAACGAGATCGGTGAGAAACTTGCGGAATGTGTTACCGAGGTTATGCAGACAGAGGACGAAGGACAAGTTATAAGCAAAAAGGGTGGTGGAAATTATGATTATTATTCCGTAATCTACGGCGCGGTAGCAGTAGGTACAGTTGGTATAATCATAGAACACTCCTTCCATACAAACACAAGAGCAACAAATTGGCTTTTGAACGACAGCAACCTTGATAAACTTGCAAAAGCCGAAGCGGAAGTTCTTGCGGAGCATTACGGATTGAAGAAGATTCCCGCTGCCGAAAACAAGAGTATCGTCGAGGGCGATATTGTCAGCGTAGCTTCCAACGCTGTTTACTACAACGGCAAGGATATTCCCGATTTCGTAACTGCAAGAAAGTGGATAGTAAAATCCGTAAACGGTGATAGGGCGGTTATTGACAAGAGCGTGGACGGTAAATATTCCATTAACAGCCCCGTGAATGTCAAATACCTCACCGCAGAGGCAAAGGGAAAAACAGAGTTTAAGCCTTATCTTGTGGAGATCACCGCAGTAGGTGGTTTGAACATACGTAAAGGCCCAAGCACCAACAACGCTGTTGTTAAAACGCTCCGCGGCAACGAACTGAACGGCGTTTATACCATTATCGAGGAAGCGAAGGGCGCGGGTTCAACCAAAGGTTGGGGATTGCTCAAAGCATACTCAAAGAGCCGAAACGGTTGGATAAGCCTTGATTTCACAGAAAAAGCATAAAACATAAAAAATCGGGGGTCGCAAAACCCCCGATTTTTCTAATTCATTCTGCTTCATGAATTTCGGATATTATTAGCTTGTAAATAAAATCAAGAAAAACGGGGTCGGAACATTCGTTGGTGGCTTGCATAATCATTTCTCGGAGGGCGTTCAATTCGGTGTCTTCCATTGTTGCAAATCCTTTCTTGACAAAAAAGTGTTAAGTGTGGTATAATGCTTCATCCTCGTTGTAATAATTATACATCTTCGTGGAAAAAAATAAATGCCCAAGTTTGACATTGAGCCTCCCAACATGGGGAAAACAAACTGACAATAATATCACAAGAAAGGACAAGAATATGTGGCTTGATAACCTAAAAGAGCTGAAAAAATCCAAAGGCATGTCCGCAAAACAAATCGCGGAAGCGACAAACTTGCCCGAAAGAACTGTTACCCGTATCTTTTCCGGCGACACGGATAACCCTTATGTAGACACATTGCATAGAATTGTATCCGTTCTCGGGGGGTCTCTCGACGGTATACTTGCCGATACCAAAGTGGTAGTAGGCGACACCAACCTCAAAACTTTACAAGAGCAAAATGTCAAGCTCGACGAGGAGGTAGCGAGGATCACCGCTGAAAACGCCATGCTCGCTGCCGAAATATCCATCCTTAAAGATAAGAA
>ERZ808048.15-NODE-15-length-42174-cov-4.679906_pt1 | contig 42174 bp, 22 predicted proteins | sample MGYA00380197_ERZ808048 | MGnify/ENA primary metagenome ERZ808048 (study PRJEB31490, sample SAMN06133377) | cow dung metagenome | isolation source: M1 | host: cow | place: China: Chengdu | collected 2015-05 ... | reverse complement strand
CGATGCGCTCAAGCATAACCTCGTCGAACCACTCGATAGCAGCCTTGGATGACTCAGGCTGTGGGATAGTGCTATCCTCAGCCCACATATTTACAAGACGGTAGGCGTTCCAAATCTTATTGCAGAAGTTACGGCCCTGCTCGCAGAGAGCCTCATCGAACATCACATCGTTACCCGCAGATGCCGACATAAGCATAGCGATACGCATACCATCAGCGCCATACTTAGCGATGAGGTCGAGTGGATCGGGTGAGTTGCCGAGCTGCTTCGACATCTTGCGGCCGAGCTTGTCGCGCACGATACCTGTGAAGTATACGTTGCCAAATGGCTTCTCGCCGCGATACTCATAACCAGCCATAATCATACGTGCTACCCAGAAGAAGATAATATCCGGACCTGTTACCAAATCGTTTGTAGAATAGTAGTAGTTAATCTCTTCGTTATCAGGGTTGTTAATACCATCAAACAGGCTGATAGGCCATAGCCAAGAACTGAACCAGGTGTCCAATACATCTTCATCCTGACGCAAATCGGCTGTGGTAAGATTGTTGTCGCCACTCTTTACTTTTGCCAGCTCAAGAGCCTTTTCTGCTGTTTCGGCAACTACAAAGCCACCTTGTGGCAAGTAGTATGCAGGGATACGATGTCCCCACCACAATTGACGTGAGATACACCAGTCCTTGATGTTTTCCAACCAGTTGCGATACGTGTTCTTATATTTGGTAGGGTAGAAAACGATATCATCGTTCATTACTGGTGGTAATGCTATGTCTGCAAAGTGTTGCATGCGAATGAACCATTGCAAACTCAACCGTGGTTCAATAGGCACATTGGTACGTTCCGAATAACCCACCTTGTTATCATAGTCTTCAGTCTTCTCTACCAAGGCTTCTACTGCCAAATCTTTGACTATCTGTTGGCGGCATTCAAAGCGATCCAATCCTTGATACATCTTTACATTGGCACGAATATCTTCTTCCAAAGTGTCTAACGTAACGTGTGCGTCTGCTGTAAAGATATCATAGGTAGTCAAGTCGTATTTTTGTCCCAAAGCATAGTCGTTTACATCGTGCGCTGGAGTCACTTTCAAACAACCCGTACCAAACTCAATCTCTACGTATCGATCTTCTATCACAGGTATAGCGCGTCCCACTTTAGGTACGATGACATGTTTGCCACGCAACCAATGGTTCTTAGGGTCTTTAGGGTTGATGCACATAGCCACGTCACCCATGATGGTTTCTGGACGTGTAGTAGCCACTACGGCATAGTAACCTTTATCATCCTTGTGATATACTTCTCCCTCTTCGCCTGTCAAGACTACTTCATCTTGTTCCAAAACATAGTACTTCAAGTAGTATAACTTGGAATGCTCGTCATGGTAGATTACCTCCTCATCACTCAATGCTGTTTGACGCTCTGGATCCCAATTGACCATGCGCAATCCACGGTAGATAAGTCCTTTGTTGTATAAGTCGCAGAACACTTTGATGACAGCAGCTGAACGTGTCTCATCCATCGTAAAAGAAGTGCGATCCCAGTCGCATGAGCAACCCAATTTGCGCAACTGCTTCAAGATGATACCGCCGTGCTCATCGGTCCAAGCCCATGCGTGTTTCAAAAACTCTTCACGTGTCAAGTCCGACTTGTTGATCCCTTGCTCTTTGAGACGCTTAATCACTTTGGCTTCTGTGGCAATAGACGCATGGTCGGTACCTGGAACCCAACATGCATTCTTACCTTCCAAACGTGCTCGACGAACCAATATATCTTGAATGGTTTCGTTCAATACGTGTCCCATATGCAATACACCGGTTACATTGGGAGGAGGAATAACGACTGTAAAAGGTTCCCTGCTATCAGGTTCACTATGAAAGAGATGATGTTCTTGCCAGTATTCGTACCAGCGTGATTCAATGTTCGTAGGATTGTATTTTGTTTCCATTCTTTAGGTAATTTATATCATTTGAGCATGTGAGCGCGCGTATGTGCGCAAAATTCGTGCAAAGGTACAATTTTTTTTAGAAATGACCAAATAAAACGTGTTTTTATGTATAGAGATGATTATCTTAAAATAGGCATATTTAGCAATGAAGGAAAAGGGTGGGCAGATAGGGTGTTTGAGGATAGAAAATATGCATAAAGTGAATATACTTAAAGGGTGTTTTTTTATATACCCAATTGTATATAGTGTTTGAAATAGGAGGGTTGTTGTATATTGAGTTAATGATTTGGTTGTAAGGTTGTTGTGTTTGTTTGTATATGCGTGTTGAATAAATGAAATTCTACTAGGACTATTTGTGTTTTTTATATGCTGATTGTTATGTGTGAGTTGAAAATATACAATAATTGTATGGTGGATAATGTGCTTGATAAGTGTTTGGGTGCAACACTCCACTGCGGTGTGATGCTAAAAATATAACATTGAATGGAAGGGGGAATTTTATAGATTTCGTACTATTATGTGGTGCAAATGAGTATATATTGAGTCTGAACCTTGCTTTTTCAATATTTTTTTTGTACCTTTGCGCGCTAAACTATATTGTCCTATTATACCCTATAATCAAGTACGAGTATGAAAACCAACATGAAATCAAATTCCAAATCTATGATAAAGAAACTTTTACTCAGCCTAATGCTTGTTTCTATGGCCAGCATGGGGCATGTGTATGCCAAGAACAATGTGACGTTGCAAGGCAAGGGAGATGCGATGCTAACAGTTGAGCAACAACCTACTCAAATGCCATACGCCGACCCTGGATGTGTAACGCATGTTGTTACGTTTATGAATGGTGGCGTTATTCTAAAACAATATAATGTTTGTGAAGGAGAAGTGCCAGTCTATGATGGACCCACACCGGAGAAAGCATCCACTACAGAGCATGTCTATTCGTTTAAAGGATGGGACAAAGAGTTGCAGCCAGTGGGTAATAAAGATATTACTTACAATGCCATGTTTAGTGAATCAATGCGTAAATATACCATTCGTTTTTACGATGAAGATGGAATGACTCTTCTCAGTGAAAAAGAAGTAGAATATGGTCAGTTCCCTACCTATACAGAACCAACGAAACCATCTACACCCGAGTGGGAGTATTCTTTTGCTTCATGGGACCCTGCAATGACTGCCGTTACAGATGATGCAAGTTATAGGGCAAAATACAACGCGACAAAACGCGAGTATATCATTACCTTCTTGGACAACGATGGTACAACCATATTGAGTGCAAAAAACTGGAAATATGGTGAGACTCCTACATGCAGCGTAGATGATAAGAATATTACTGGAGGAACTGTGAAATTCAATCATTGGGAACCTGCGGTCACCTCCGTTACTGGAGCAACTACCTATACTGCCGTTCGTGATACGGTTTGGAATACGTACAATGTATTCTTATTCAACGAGAGTACATTTCTTACGATGATTATGGTAGAGCATGGCAAAACTCCTGTTTATTCTGGTCCTACTCCTACCAAAGCTTCTGATGCAGCGTATGCTTACGAATTTTCGGGTTGGACTCCTACTTTTGGACCGCTTACAGGCCCAGGCCCATATTTCTTCTATGCAACATACAATGCAATACCACTCAACTTTACAGTTACGTTCCGAAATTATGATGGAACGTTGTTGAAAACAGTGGACAACGTAGCTGCAAATACTCCTGTGGATGGCCTTTATACTGGGGCAACACCTACTAGACCATCGGATGATCAATATCATTATCAATTTGATGGTTGGACGCCAGCAGGTCCAGCTACTTCTACCAACAAGGAGTTTACTGCCAAATACAAAGCCATTCCGCGCAAATATGGCATCACATGGAAGAACTATGATGGTACTACCTTGCGCGTAGATTCACTTGAGTGGCATGCTTTCCCCTTCTATAGTGCTACTCCTACAAGACCTGATGATGAGAACTATTCATACAAATTCAAATCATGGACCCCTGCAGTGTCGCAAGTTGTAGGAGATGCGGAATATATCGCAACTTTTGAACATGCTGGTTATGTGATACACTTTGTCAACTATAATGGTATTGAATTGTATAGAAAAGCATACGTGTATGATGAGACACCGGCTTATGTAGGCCCAACCCCTACCAAACCTAAGACACCCGAATACTCCTATCGCTTTAATGGTTGGAGTCCTGATATAAGTAAAGTGAGCGGTCCGCAAACATATAAAGCTGAATTCTTAGATATAGCCAATAAGTATTGGTTGCAATGGGATCCAAATAATGGAGAATTGAGTGGCACCTATACCAAGGATAGTGTTGCCTACAATACTCCTATAGTATCGCCTACCATTACTCGTGTAGGTTACACCTTTACGGGATGGACGCCAACGGTGGCACCTACGATGCCAGCTGCCAATACGACCTACAAGGCTACATGGCAACCTAATCCCAATACGCCTTATGTAGTAGAGCACTACCGTCAAGCGTTGGATGGTACATATCCTGCTGCTCTAAAGGAGGTTGAGAACTTTACTGGTACTACTGCATCCGATGTTACCCCAGCGGTGAAATCGTATACTGGTTTTGCTGCACCACCTACCGAAACCAAAGCCATTGCAGCAGATGGTTCCACAGTAGTTGTTTACCAATACCAACGTCAATCCTATACCCTGACATGGGTAACGGATGGTGATGCGTTGAAGGGTACATATACCAAGGGTTCTGTACTGTACGAGGCACCGATTACACCTCCCGACACTCCAACCAAGACGGGTTACACCTTTGCTGGATGGAATGAGGCAGTGGCAGACAAAATGCCTGCAACCAATAAGACCTATACGGCACAATGGAATGCAAATACTTATACCATTACATTGGATAAGCAAGGTGGCACGGATGGTTCAAATAGCGTCGTGGCAACGTATGAAAAACCGATGCCATCCATTGTCAAACCGAATAGACAAGGATATATCTTTGATGGTTACTTCACCCAACCACAATCATTGGGCGTGATGTACTACAATTCAAGTGTGATGAGCATGCGCAATTGGGACATTCCAAGCGAAACAACCCTATATGCTGCTTGGAGACCGCGAGATGATACACCATACAAGGTAAACCATTATCTGCAAAACTTGAACAATTCGGATTATACACTCTATACAACCGAAAATCATATTGGTATAACGGACAAACAAGTGACTCCAGCGGTTAAGACCTATCCTGGATTTACTTCTCCTGCTACCCAAACCATTACAATCTTGCCTGATGGTTCAGCCGTAGTGGATTACAAATATACCCGTAATCGTTACAACATACAATGGCTAACGGATGGTGATGCGTTGACAGGTTCCTATACACAGGGTTCCGTGTTGTACGAGACACCGATTGTCAAACCAGACACCCCAAAGAAGACAGGATATACTTTTGCTACTTGGGAACCAGATGTTCCAACTACGATGCCAGCTGAAGCCAAAACCTTCACTGCAAAATGGAATCCTAATACCAATACGCCTTATGCAGTGAAACACTATCGTCAAGCATTGGATGGCACCTACCCAGCAGCTCTCATGGAGACCGAAAACCTTACAGGTACTACTGCTACCAATGTAAAACCAGTCGTCAAGACCTATACGGGCTTTACCTCACCAGCCCCCAAGGAGACAACCATACTTGCGGATGGCTCGACTGTAGTAGAGTATTACTACACCCGTAACAAATATACCTTGACATGGGTGACAGATGGTAATGCCTTGACAGGCTCTTATACCAAAGGTTCGATATTGTTTGAAACAACCATTACAGAACCTGCTACCCCAATCAAGACAGGTTATACTTTCGCAGGATGGAATGCACCTGTTCCTACAACCATGCCTGCAGGTGATAAGACCTTTACGGCAACTTGGACTGCCAATACCAATACACCTTATGCAGTCCATCACTATCAACTTAACTTGGATGGTTCACGTCCTGCTACCCCAACGGAGATAGAGAACTTTACAGGTACAACAGGTATCTCAGTAGAACCTATGGTTAAAACCTACGAAGGCTTCACGTCTCCTTCTACCAAGAAGACAACCATATTGGCAGATGGCTCCACCGTAGTTGAATATGAATATACACGTAAGACATACACCCTAACATGGGTAACGGATGGTAATGCTTTGACAGGTAGTTATACCAAGGGTGGTGTGTTGTATGGCACCTCTATCGTTGCCCCTAACACGCCAACCAAGACAGGTTATACTTTCGCAGGATGGAATGAAACAGTACCAGCAACGATGCCTGCAACCAATAAGACCTTTACCGCTACATGGGATGCTAAGCAATATACCATTACTTTGGATAAGCAAGGTGGTACAGGTGGCACCTCAAGTGTATTGGTAACCTTTGATCAAACCTTGCCAAACATCATCGCTCCAACTCGCATGGGTTACACCTTTGCTGGTTATTACGATGCAGTAGAAGGCAATGGTACACCTTATTATAATAATAGTGGAGTAGGTTTGCTATCATGGACCACTGCTTCCGATGGTACGCTCTATGCTGCTTGGACTCCAAACACCAATACGGCTTATGTAGTGAAACACTACCGTCAGGCATTGGATGGAACCTATCCATCCAGCCTCATGGAGGTAGAGAACCTTACCGGTACTACCGCAGCAAGTGTTACACCAGCCGTTAAGACATATTTAGGTTTTGCTTCTCCTGCTACTAAGACGGTAACCATCGCTGCCGATGGTTCGACAGAGGTAGCGTATTACTATACCCGTAATAAGTATCTCTTACAATGGATTACGGATGGTGATGCATTGACCGGCGCTTATACCAAGGACTCTGTATTGTTCGAAACACCGATTGTTCAACCGAACACGCCAACCAAGAAGGGTTATCTCTTCAATGGATGGAAAGGGGCACCTGTGGCTACGACAATGCCTGCACAAGCACTTACTTATGAAGCGCTTTGGAAACCAGATCCAAACACTCCTTATGCAGTCCATCACTATCAGCTCAACTTGGATGGTTCACGTCCTGCTACCCCAACGGAGATAGAGAACTTCACGGATACAACAGGAACATTGGTAACACCTATGGTTAAAACCTACGAAGGCTTCACATCTCCTTCTACCAAGACGACAACCATACTGGCAGATGGCTCCACAGTAGTAGAATATGAATATACCCGTAATTCCTATACCCTGAGTTGGAATGCTAATGGTGGTACATTGACGGGTACCTATACACAAGGAACAGTGTTCTTTGGAACTCCAATTGTTGCCCCAACCCCAGTTCGTGTGGGTTATACCTTCACCGGATGGGATACGACTCCTGTGGCAACAATGCCAGCTTCTAATTTGACCTATACTGCGCAATGGACTCCAAATACCAATACCCCTTATGTAGTAGAGCATTACTTACCAGAACTTGATGGTACTTATACACGAGTAGATGTGGATTCGTTGACAGGTACAACAGGCTCCACGGTTATGCCTGAAACACGTATCTATACGGGCTTTACTCCACCTACCAAACAAACTATGACCATTGCTGCAAATGGTTCAACCATTGTTAAGTACTACTATACCCGCAATACGAACAAATTATCATGGACAACTGATGGCAACCCATTGACAGGAAGTTATACTCGTGGTAATGCTGTTCCATACGAGACACCTATCGTGGCTCCAGATACTCCAACCAAGACTGGTTACATGTTTGCAGGATGGAATCCATCAACGATTCCTCCAACCATGCCAGATAATAGTTTGTCATTTGAAGCTACTTGGACACCAAACACGAACACCCCTTATACCGTAGAACACTACTTGATGCAAGTGGACGGAACGTTTGCGTTAGCCGCAGATTCGGTGCAACACTTCACGGGTACAACCGCAGATATTGTCAAGCCTGCCGTGTTGATAATAGAGGGCTTTACCTCTCCTGCACCTCAAGCACTCGAGATCTTTGCAGAGGGTGATGCTGTTCTCAAGTATCGTTATACACGTAATCAATATAACCTCACTTGGATTGTAGATGGTGCTCCTCTCCAAGAACCATATACCCATGGTTCGGTGTACTATCAAACACCTATCGTTCGACCAGCAGACCCTATCAAGGTTGGTTATACATTTACCGGTTGGAACCCTTCTGCTATCCCTGCAACCATGCCAACCAACAACCTCACGTTTGAGGCACAATGGGATGCCAACACCAACACTCCTTACACAGTAGAGCACTATTTGATGCAAGTGGATGGTACCTACAGCACAATACCTGATTCAGTACAACACTTCACGGGTACTACAGCGGATAACATCATACCAGCGATGATTAATTTTGAAGGATTTAGTTTACCTGTTGCTAAAATGGTAACGATTGCTGCGGATGGATCAACGGTTGTGAAGTACGAATACCCACGCAACAAGTACTTCTTGGAGTGGATAACCGATGGTGATGCGTTGACAGGCTCTTATTCCAAAGATTGGTTGTTCTTCGGCACCAAGATTATCAAACCTAACACCCCAATCAAGACTGGTTATACCTTCAATACTTGGTTGCCAACAGTGGCCGAGTATATGCCAAGCATGCCGACTACTTATACCGCGACATGGACACCTAATCCAAATACTCCTTATGTAGTGAAACACTACCAACAACAGTTGGATGGCTCCTACCTCACTACTCCTACCGATGTGGATAACCTAACTGGAACAACAGCCTACAGCATTACGCCACTAACCAAGAATTATGAAGGTTTCACAGCTCCATTTCCTCAAACAACTACCATCGCAGCGGATGGCTCGACCGTGGTAGAGTATTACTATACGCGCAATACCTATTATTTGGCATGGGAGACAGATGGTGATGCCCTGACGGGAACATATACCGATGGTGATGTGCTATATGGTACAACTATCTTAGTTCCAGACCAACCTACCAAAACGGGTTATACTTTTGCAGGATGGGACAAACCGATAGCATTCACCATGCCAGCAGACTCAACCATCTATACGGCTACATGGACTCCTAATCCAAACACGCCTTACACAGTAGAACATTATCAGCAACTACTGAACGGTGCATGGCCAACTACACCAACTGATGTAGATAACCTTACCGGTACTACAGCATCCATTGTTACTCCAGCAGTGAAAACCTATGAGGGCTTCACTTCTCCAGATGTAGATACAGTTGCTATTGTGGCTGATGGTTCATTGACTGTTCGTTACTACTATTTGCGCAATACGTACAACCTCACTTGGACCACCGATGGCAATCCATTGACTGGCACATATACCCAAGGAGCTGTCTTGTATGGCGATAATATAGTTAAACCAAACGATCCAACCAAGGTCGGTTACACCTTTACAGGATGGAACCCTCCAACCATACCAACCACGATGCCTGCACAAGACTTGACGTTTGTCGCATCGTTTGATCCAAATACAAATACTCAATATGTGGTAAATCACTATTTGCAAGATTTGGATTTGACACATTACACGTTGGTAGATTCAGACACCCTCTATGGTACATCGGATGCCAAGGTTACAGTGCCTGTGAACATGTACGCAGGTTTCGATACCATCGCACCTGTCGAGATTACCATAGCAGCCGATGGTTCGTCAGTATTGGATTATTACTACAATCGTCAAACCTATGTCTTGTCATGGGATGCTAAGGGTGGAACACTCTCAGGCACTTATACCACAGGCGCTGTGTTGTATCAAGCACCTATCGTTGCTCCTACAGCCACACGTACAGGTTATACCTTTGCAGTATGGGCACCTGCCTTCTCAACCATACCTCCAACCATGCCACACGGAGATGTGACATACGGAGCACAATGGACTGCCAACCATTATGTAGTGGATTTAGACCACCAAGGCGGTAGCAGTTCTACCAATGCTGTCATGGTAACCTATGATAGCCTCATGCCACCAGTAGAAGTGCCTACAAAAGTGGGTTATACCTTTGCTGGATATTATGAAGCGACCAAGGGAGGTGGAACACAATATTACATACAAGATGGTTCAAGTGTTCACCTGTGGAACCGTGCAAGCGATACAATCATATTTGCTCATTGGACTCCTAATCCAAACACACCTTACACAGTAGAACATTATCAACAACAACTCGACGGCACTTGGCCAACGACACCAGAGGATATTGATTACCTCACAGGTACTACCGACGCTTACGTCAAACCTACTTACAAGGCATACGAAGGCTTTACGGCTCAAGATGCTGATAGTGCCGCTATCTTAGCAGACGGTTCGTTGGTAATACGTTGCTACTACTTGCGCAATACATACAACCTCTCTTGGACCACCGATGGCAATCCATTGACGGGTTCCTATACATCAGGTGCTACGTTATATGGCGAAGCGATCGTGTTACCAGACACTCCAACCAAAGTGGGTTATACTTTCAAGGCTTGGGACAAAACTATTCCTGCTACCATGCCAGCACAAGACTTGACGTTTGCAGCATTGTTTGATCCTAATCCAAACACTCCTTATATAGTAAATCACTATTTGCAAGATTTGGATTTGACCCACTACACGTTGGTAGATATAGACACCCTCTATGGTACATCGGATGCCAAGGTTACAGTGCCTGTGAATATGTACGCAGGTTTCGATACCATTGCACCTGTCGAGATTACCATAGCAGCCGATGGTTCGTCAGTATTGGATTATTACTACAATCGTCAAACCTATGTCTTGTCATGGGATGCTAAGGGTGGAACACTCTCAGGCACTTATACCGCAGGCGCTGTGTTGTATCAAGCACCTATCGTTGCTCCTATAGCTACACGCACGGGTTATACCTTTGCAGTATGGGCACCAGCGTTCTCAACCATACCTCCAACCATGCCACATGGAGATGTTACCTATGAAGCGCAATGGACTGCTAATAAGTATGTAGTAGATTTGGATCACCAAGGCGGAAGCAGTTCGATGGGTTCAGTATTAGTAACCTACGATAGCATCATGCCAGCTGTAGAGGTACCTGTATTGCCAGGTTACTTCTTCAAGGGATACTACACTTTGCCTAATGGACAAGGTAGTCAATACTACTTGGACAACGGTAATAGCCTTCAAGTATGGAATGTAGATGGGGATACGGTGGTTTATGCACATTGGACACCAGATCCAAATACACCTTACGTAGTAGAACACTATCAACAAAACTTGGACGGCACAACCTATCCAACCACGCCAACAGAGGTGGATAATTTGTCCGACACAACAAATATTCAAGTTATTCCTGCAGTACGTACCTACGAAGGATTTACATCGCCAGAACCTGATACAATCATTGTTACTGCAGATACCATAACAGTGGTAAGGTATTACTACAAGCGTAATCCATACAACCTCACATGGGATGCCAACGAAGGTACATTGAGCGGAACATACGATTCGGGTGTAACCTATTACGATGCTCCTATCGTTGCTCCTATGGCCAACCGTTTGGGCTATACCTTCAATGAATGGTTGCCAACCTTCACAGGTAATATGCCTGCAGCGCATACCACTTATGTGGCACAATGGACACCAAATCCAAATACGCCTTATACAGTAGAACATTACCTACAAAATATGGATTGCACCACTTATCCGACAACTCCATTTGAGGTGGATCATCTCACAGGAACAACGGACACCAAGGTCGTTCCAGATGTGAAGAACTATCCTGGTTTCACAGCTCCTGAAAAGGATAGCTTGCTTGTTGCTGCGGACGGATATGCCATCTTGCGTTATTACTACGAACGCAATGTATATCCAGTAACCTTCATCAACGATGCGGATACTCTATTGAAACTACAATTACCATACGACTCCATGCCACATTATGAGGGCGTTATTCCAACGCGCGAAGCGAATGCGCAATACACCTACACATGGAATGGTAATTGGAAACCAATGATTCATCCTGTAGATGGTATCAACGATAACTATCAAGCTGATTTTGATTCCGTTGTCAATCAATATGTAATCACCTTTATGTATGATACCGACACTGTTCAAGTAGATACATTGGATTATGGAACCTTGCCTACCTATCAGGGACAACCATTGACCAAAGACTCTACCGAGCAATGGGCATACCAATTTGCTGGATGGGATCCTACTATCGTTACCGTAACGCAAGATACTACCTATTATGCACGATTCGATTCAACGTTGGTAGAGTACAATATCTCCTTCTACAACCACGACTCAACCTTGGTTTTGGATACACTGATTGCCTACGGTACAATGCCAGTTTGCGATAGCATTCCTACCAAGGATACGACACCTGAATGGACTTATATATTCGCAGGATGGGAACCAACCTTAGAACTGGTGACAAGGGATACTGCATACTATGCACGCTTTGATTCAGTACCAACCTACTATCAAATCACGTTCTTGAACTGGAATGATACCATCTTGCAACAAGATTCCTTCACGTATGCATCTATTCCTGTATGCGATGTTATCCCTTACAAAGAACCAGATGCACAATACACCTATACGTTTGCAGGTTGGGAACCAGCTATCGTACCTGTTGACCAAGATACGGTATATAAGGCCTTGTTCGACTCTATAATCAACGAATACCTCATTACCTTCGTATGTGATGGCGATACATTACAAGCCGATTCCTTGGCTTATGGTACCATGCCAGAGTACGTAGGCGAGACACCTACTCGTGATTCGACTGCTCAATACTCATTCACTTTCGTAGGATGGACTCCTCAAGTGGACACCGTCCGTATGGATAGAATGTACGAAGCAACCTTTGATTCGATACTCAATCAATATCAGATTACTTTCGTCAACTGGAATGATACCATCTTGCAACAAAGCATGTGGAACTATGGCGATATGCCGTTCTACGATGGCGTACCAGTCAAAGATACGACAGCTCACTTCAATTATCAGTTTGCTGGTTGGGAACCATTCATCGAACCAGTCATCTGTGATACAATCTACAAAGCTGTCTTTGACTCCATCATCAATCCTGATGAATGTTATTGCGATAGCGCACCTGCTGTTGAACTATATGATTGGTTCTTGATGCTCGATGTGAATAGTTTGTACGCGATGGGTTATACCTTCAGTGCTGAAGATGTTACATGGTATCGTGTCACAGGTGCTGAACCAGACACAATGGGTACCCCAGCATACGACCGCAAGGATGAAATCGTAGGTAGAGGATTCTACTTCACACCTGAGACACCATTGGTAGGTACGGGTTCGTACTATGCAGAGATAACATTGCCAAAACAAATAGCAGATGTGCTCTGTCAAGACTTTATGAGAACACGTATCTTTACCTTCACCAATACTCGTCTCTTGTTGGCACCAAGCATCGTTTATCCTCACGAGTCCTTGCACTTGTATGGATTGCCAGAGGGAGTAGAATCAACCCTACATATCTATGATGCAACGGGTAAATTGGTGGATGTGATGAAGACCACTGCCTCACATATATCTTGGACAACACCAGTTACTGGTACCTATATGATACTGGTTCAGTCACAAGATATTCATGAAGTACTCAAGTATATTGTTAAGTAATTATAAGCACTATGAACAAAAGATATATTGTATTGTTAGCAAGCGTTTTGCTTTTGGGTAATACTGTTTTAGGACAAGATAGAGATGGCTACGAAGCCCCTCCAACTCCCAAGGCTCCTAAGAATATTGTAGGTTACTCCTATCCTGGTGACAAGGAGTACCGTAAACCTGCGATGGAACGATTGGGGCATATCTTCTCGGGTTCATTACGTACAGGCTATTCCTCTTTCCTACAAGATGCGATTGATTTTGGTTGGGAAGGTGCGTTTAGTGTAATGCTTGACTTTGGATATACGCATTATTTCATGCCGTATGGGGCTATTCAACCCCCATACTATTTGGGTGTAACGACAGGTTTGTCATTGGGATATAGTTCCAGCGCATTGCGTGGACAGATCAAGTATGACTACCGTACTACGGACTATATGGGTAACCCAATGCATTATTACATCTCTGCCCTTAATGCTCGTGAGTTGGATGGACAGTTCTTGATGGAAATACCGATTATGGGTACCTTCTTCGTACGTGGATACAATTTGAATGCCGGACTCAAATTGGGTGTACCTCTATACTCACACTATTCCATGTCAATGCCCAAAGACTTATCCATTGATGTCAACTATCCTACGTGGATTCCAAACAATGGTAGTGAAGAGACATTGATTCATAACCATGTTGTCACAGGCTGCCCACCCAAGGATAACTCGGCATTGAAAGGCAAGTGGAACGGAAGCAAACTGTATTTGATGCTATCAATGGACATGGGATATATATGGCGTATGCCATTGGGTAGTTTTGGCGTAAATGCTTATGTTGATTATGCCGTTTGGTCATTGTTCAAACAGTCCAGCCTATATGCAGAGGGTGGTGTGAATGATCCCAAAAAGCATTGGCTTGATATAGGGGTAGTCGGCAAACCAATGGAGTCTGGTTCCGATGTTCCATTTTTGCCTGAAGTGAAGGTCAATCCTCTTTCTCATCGTTATGTGCGCAATGCTGGTTACTTGAGCGTTGGTATCAAGTTGACATACTATTTGGGTATAGATGAGTACAAGAAGTATAAGCAGCACCAAGATGGTGGACAGTTAGAAGGAAGTTCATTATTCTGATTGTTTTCACTATTGGAAAGATTAAAAAAATCACTTGACGTTTGTACAAGTGATTTTTTTGTTGTACCTTTGCAACGTCTTCAATGGCAATTATTGGAAAGTTGTCTGAGTGGTCGAAAGAGCCGCACTCGAAATGCGGTGTACACCTAAAGTGTACCGAGGGTTCGAATCCCCCACTTTCCGCAAAGAAAAGGACGATTTGTCTGTCTGAGTTTACTCAAGCAAGCAAATCGCTCTTTTTTCTTTGAACAAGGTGCCGTTGGCAGACTTTAGGGATTACGCAGCAATCCCTCACTTTCCGCAGGGTAAATGAAAAGGATGTCCATTGACGGGCATCCTTCTTAATTTATTTGGATAGTGGGGGCCTTCTATCCCTCCGATCGGGAGTTCTTAGCTCGGATAAATCCTCGTACGATTATTGCCGAACAATTTTCTCCGCCGCTTCGCTCTGTCGATTATTACTCATCTGCGTTATGCTACATTCCATAATCCTCTTTGCCGCTTATGGGTAGCATTTACGCATATTTCGTAATTTTCAAATCTTTCTGCTTGTTACAAATTATTTGTGATGGATTTGCAAGCGATAATATTCGGAGTGATTATCGCCTGTGTGATGTATTGCCCGATAATAAAGCATATCCTTGTACCACACCATCGGACTTTTGGAATACCATTCCTCTATATCTATATCGTCTATAGGGTGATACTCAAAATCTAATTCTCCTTTTCTGTATTCACAGAGGTACTTCGTCTGGTGGTATGGCTCATCGGAAGTTTGGTAAAAATATAGCCAAACGTGATTATCGCAGTCAAACCCCGTGCAACCTACATATATACGATTAGTTCCATAAGCACTATAATTACTACCGGCAATGATGCAACTATCAGCTTTGCTGCCTTTCACAAAAACAGCTTCCATAGAATTGTCGTGAGCAATATCAACAATGTATTCATCGGTGGCAACTATATGTCCTATGTTGTATAGGATTAAATCTTCCCACACATACCATTCTTTTCCTTCCTCACTTAAAGTCCGGAAAGCAGCCACCTTGGCATCAGTGTTAGTCCTACTATCTGCTGTATCGCGATAGTAATTGTATTCGAAACGATGATTATACGCGTCTTCCCACATTTCGCGCGTAATTTGTTCTTCTTTGATGGTGTTGTGTGAATCGTGGATTTGATATGAATAACCGTCTTGGTATATAACTGAGCGAATATCAGACGATGATTGTACATTAGTTATCGAATCAGGTTGTGCAGATGAATCTTTATTGGAAAACAATGTCGTATTCTTTTGACATGCAGTCAATACCAAACAGGCAAGTGATATATAAAATAGTAGTTTCATAAATCTGCAATTTTAGAGTATAGGATAATAACCTATGGTGATGCCTTGGATTAAGGAATGGCTATTTTATCTTATTGATCTTGTTGCAAACTTCTTGCACATGATCAAGACCGTAGAGTAGCGCGTGGCTATCTATTCCCATCCATGCAAAAAGAGTTTGTATCTTTTGATACTCATTGATGATATACGAGGTATCAACCGTTTTTGAAAAGTGTGTAAAACATATTGGCTCATGGTGCGCAATTCGATTGCGTAATGTGTTCACCTTATCCAACTCATTAAAGATATATGTGTTGTTACAATTGAAGTCTGCGGATGACTTAGGTTTGTTCGGAAATACCTTCAACAAACATTTGCCGCTAGCACGATACTGCACATTGGCGAACATATACTTCCATGTACCCATATTGAGCGCCGATAGGAGTTTTGAGTGCTTGTATGTGCCATCGTGTAGCAATTTATTATATGCTTTCTGTATTTGTGCGCGCGACTCTGCCATCTTATTTTTTAATATTTGCACAATTCAAAAAAATGTAGTACTTTTGCATCGGAATTCCCGGTAGTCCCTGACGCAAGTCAAACTATCGGGTGTCGTTTTTATAGTACCCTTGCGTTCAAATTCGGTCGCAAAGGTACTACTTTTTTTCTTACATATGCAAGAATTGTATCATTTTTATCGGCCTTCATTTCATCATTAGAAAGTTTTTGGAAAATAGTTGGAAAAACTATATATCATTTTTATTAGAAAAAAAGTTGCCTAAAAACCTGCATGTGTCAAGAATTTTTGTACCTTTGCATAGTTTTTCCAAGTGAAGAAAAACGGGTAAAAATCGGGTAAAGCCTGTGTGAACGAAAACAATTTTCGTAATACTTATTCACTTTTCCCGACGGTCACGTATACCTTTGCTATACCCTTAGGATAATTTTGAATTAAGAATTTTGAATTAAGAATCGGGTACCCAAAAACTGACCTGAAGCGGCTATAAACAGTTACTCAGTAGCGCTGAAAGCGCAACCTCTAAACTGAGCGCTTAGCCCGTCCTCTAAACTTCAGTGTCTATTAATTCAAAATTCAAAATTCAAAATTAGATAAGCCCGTCCTCTAAACGGCAGCAACGCTGCTCCCCAATCTGTCTTTTTTCTCTTCATGCTATTGTGTGTATAAAAAAAATACACTACCTTTGCAGCGCAATTGGTAAAGGGAAGCAGGTGTGATTCCTGCACAGACCCGCTGCTGTGATTCGCAATCGCCAATTCTATTCTATAGTCACTGCCCTTGTAGGTGGGAAGGCTTGATTGGTGAGCGATAAGTCAGAAGACCGACCTGTTGTATATGACTATGGGTCATTTTATCGTATTCACTCTCGTGGTATAGAGTTTGCGACGTATGAAACATTTTGCATCATTTAGACATATTATTTTATTTTTGTCGCTTCTGTGGTCTTCTTACACATGGAGCAATGGTTCTGTGACTTCTAATGTATTGGATTCCTTGGCGCGTCAGTTCAATATTGAGGAGGTTACCGTTACGGCTCAGGTCAAGGAGAAGGATGTGATTATTCCACAAACATTATCGGGGAAAGAGCTTAAAAAATTGAATGCTTTGAGTGTGGCGGATGCTATACGTTATTTCTCCGGAGTACAGATCAAGGACTATGGTGGAGTAGGGGGCCTGAAAACGGTCAATATACGTTCCATGGGTACCAATCACATGGGGGTGTACTACAACGGCATTCAGTTGGGCAATGCTCAAAACGGACAAATAGACTTGGGCAAGTACTCCTTGGAAAACATTGAAGAGATTCAGTTGTACAATGGACAAAAGTCCGATATATGGCAGTCTGCGCGCGAGTTTGGTAGTGCCGGAAGTATTTACCTCACGTCTCGCCGACCCAAATTCAAAGAAGGAGAAACGGTCAAAATCAAAGCGCAACTGCGTGCAGGTAGTTTTGCTTTGATAGACCCCAGCCTATTGTTGGATGTTCGATTGAGCGAGACCATGTCACTGAGCATGAATGCGGAACTTATTACTTCGGATGGCAAGTATCCTTTCCGTTATCGTAGGGTCACTCCCAATGGAGAATTGGCATACGATACGACTGCGATACGACAAAACGGTGATATCAACGCCATTCGTGTAGAAGCGGGGCTGAATCATTACTATAGCAATACTGGTTTTTGGAAGGTACAACTATACCATTACAATTCCGAACGTGGAGTGCCAGGGGCGATTGTGAACAATGTATGGAGAAACGGCGAACGATTGTGGGATAGAAACTCTTTTGTGCAAGCGACTTGGCAAGATGAGTTGTTTGACCGATGGTCCATACGCGTCAATGCCAAATATGCAAACGATTATACCCGATACATCAACAACGATGATAAACTGATTCGTGTAGAGAATCAGTACCTACAACAAGAAACATACCTCACCATGGCCAACAAAATACGCATCTTTGATTGGTGGGATGTGAGTGCGGCGTATGACGTTCAATACAATACCCTTGGCCTGTACATGACTGCCCATCGTTGGACACATTGGCTTAGCGCTGCTACTGCTATCAATGTCAAAAACTATTTGCGCATCCAGGCCAGTGTCTTGGGGACATTTGTCAACGAAGAAGCACGCGATCGAGACGAAGCACCCAAGAACCACAAACTCACACCGGCGTTGTTTCTATCCTTGCGACCAACGCAAGTGGTCGATTTACGATTGAATGCTTATTACAAACAGAGTTATCGCTACCCAACCTTCAATGACCTATACTATACCGATATGGGAAATGCCTATTTGAAACCTGAATTGGCCAAGCAACATAGTGTAGGAATCAGTTTCACGCAACCTTTCCGTATCGCAGAACAAAAGGGTTCAGAGTTCCGACTCAACGCCGATTACTATTACAATCGCATATCCGATAAGATCATCGCTTATCCCAAAGGACAGCAATTCCGTTGGACGATGCTCAATCTGGGAATGGTAAAAATAAATGGCGTGGACGTGACGGCACAAGCAAACCTACTCTTGCCATTGCAGTTCTATCTTACTACCAAACTGCAATACACCTACCAAACAGCCATTGACGTAACGGATCCCAACGATACTTATTATGGCGATCAAATCCCTTATATCCCTTGGCATTCAGGAAGTGTAGTGGGGATGTTTGGCTGGCAAAACGATTGGCAGCAGTATGGATTAAACTATAGTTTTATCTATGTTGGCGAACGCTACAATCAGCAAGAGAATATACTCTACAACTATACCCAACCTTGGTACACCCACGACTTGAGTCTTTTTGGTGAATGGGATATCAAATTAAATAGGAATTCTGAGTTAAGGACTAATACTGACCAAGATTCTCAAAATTCAAAATTCAAAATTCAAAATTACATTACGCTCCGTGTGGCATTGGACGTGAACAACCTCTTGTCACAAGACTATGATGTTATCCTCAACTATCCAATGCCAAAACGCAACTATAAATGTACCGTCAGCATCACATATTAACCCTCATCATTCATCATTCAACATTCATAATGATGTTAGTCGCTCTGCTGCTGATAAGTTGCCGTGGTGAGGAGATCGTCGTTCCCTCTGAGTACGAAAGATTACCTATCGAACCCAAAGACGAGCAATCGTTTGCAGCGAACGAACCCATAGGCATGTACCTGCTCAACGAGGGAAATATGGGTAGCAACAAAGCTACCATCGATTATCTGGATTTTTGCAATGGTTACTATATACGAAATATCTATGGCGAACGCAATCCTAACGTAATCAAGGAGTTGGGAGACGTAGGCAACGATATACAAGTCTATGGCAATCGTCTGTATGCCGTAATCAATTGTTCACACAAGGTAGAAGTGATGGACCGTCGCTCATGTCAACGTATAGGGCAAATTGATATCCCCAATTGTAGGTATATATGTTTTCATGAGGATAAAGCATATGTGAGTAGTTATGTTGGACCGGTTAACATTGATAAAAATGCACAATTAGGAGCAATCTTTGAAGTAGATACAGCTACACTTAAAGTTACACGAAAAGTCACCGTGGGATATCAACCCGATGAATTAGTAATCATGGACGATTATCTATATGTGGTCAATTCAGGAGGATACCGTGGACCCGAATACGACTCTACATTATCGGTTGTTTCGCTCAAGGATTTCAAACAAGTCAAGAAAATTCCCGTTACCATCAACCCACATCGTCTCCGTAAGGATCGTTACGGACAGTTGTGGATATCATCACGTGGCGACTACAAAGATGTGCCCTCTCAACTGGTACTAATGAAGAACGTAGAATCAGGAATTACGAATGAACAAGGATTTCAAAATTCAAAATTCATAATTCAAAAATTCAACATCTCCTCCTCTGAAATGGTGATTCTGGGTGATTCACTCTTCTTCTATGGAGTTAATTGGAATACCCAAACAGAGACCAATAATATTCGCTACGGAATAGTAGATGTGAAGACACACACACTATTATCCGAACAAATCATAACCGATGGAACGGATATGAATATCAAAGTACCCTACGGAATACAAATCAATCCATATAATGGTGATATATACATTACAGATGCTAAAAACTATGTTTCCAGTGGTCAATTACATTGCTACTCACGTTCAGGAAAGAAGAAATGGAGTATTCGCACGGGGGATATTCCTGCTCATATGTGCTTTGTCTATCGTTAGTTGTAGGCAGGAAATACCGATGGTCAACTTGGGCATAGATGATACTTATGCTGTTGAACGTATGCGAACGCTGATACTGTGTCCTGCTTTTGATGGAGAAGCCTATCAATGGTGGATGGGAGACTCGTTGCTCAGTGAGCAACGTGAGTTGGTTTTTTGTCAGAGGCAAGCGGGGACTTATCACTTGTCACTAAAGATAATAGATAAAGATAATCCGGTGCTACAACCTATCAAGGTAGTGGTATGGGAAGAACAAGTGGTGTATTCGCCCTATATATCGCAAGTGCTTGAATATGTTCCGGCTCCAGGACAATTTGTCAATCTAATGCCAATGTACGAACCAGGAGATACGTATCATACTATGCTACAAAAAGTGCAAAATGCAATTGGCGGTACCAATAAGGAACTCATATCGTTAGGAGCATGGGGAGGGTATGTCACGTTCGGATTCGACCATTCCGTTGTGAATGTTCCTCATGCTAAGGATTTTCTGATTGAAGGAAACGCCTTCTTGTCATCTGCAACGCAAAAAGGAGGAAGTAGTGAACCAGGTATCGTGATGGTAAGCGTTGATATGAACCAAAATGGTGTCGCAGATGACGTTTTTTATCAACTACGAGGAAGCGAATACTATCACCCTCAAACCTTGCACGATTATGCTATCACCTATTACAAAACACCAGCCAATCATGTACCGCAAGGGAATAAGAAAGCACCAATCACCGATTCTACCTACATCCGTTGGACTGATAATCAAGGTATGCAGGGCTATGTAAAGAAAAACTCATTTCATCAACAAGACTATTTTCCACAATGGGTGAGCGATTCTACGCTCTCTTTCAAAGGAACATGTCTCCCTGATAATGCCTACGACCGCGACGGCGATGGCATGTACTATGTACAAACGTTCTTTGGAGAAGGCTATGCTGATTGCAATCCCAATGATAGTGTTGAACTATGTAGTTTTGATATTGATTGGGCTATTGATAGCTTAGGAAATGCGGTCAAACTACCATGCGTTGATTTTATCCGTGTCTATACTGGAGTAAATAATGAATGTGGTTGGTTAGGAGAAACAAGTACCGAGATATCACATGCTCAAGACTTAAATTTATAAATATTTATTTTGAATTATTAAAATCGTACAAATATGAAAAAAATTATTTATTTATTATGTTGTCTTTCACTATCCTTGATAGTATCTGCTCAATCTATTACAATGAATCTAAATACTGCTACGGATGCCAGTTTTCAACCGATTGATTTTGCCACCGAATCAGGTAATGGGTTTTATGATATCACCGATGTGTGGGATAGTACGTACAATGATGGCCCATTGAGTCGGTTTGTATATACAAACAAAGATACCTTTGCATTGTTGCACCTACCCAGTGAAAATGCATGGGACGGCATGAGTTGGGAAGGATTTACTATATCGCAAGTCGATACCGATACCATGAATGTGTTTAGTTGTGTTGCCAAAGGAGGCGTACAAGGAGAAGGAACACCCTATGCTATTGGATACTATTCCGATTATGTCTCTTCCACATTAGGCTATGCTTCCAATATGATTTTATTCAACGAGGTGTATTATCCTGAATACGTATATATCTGTCAAAATAGCAATACCTTAGAAGCAATATCCAACGGATTGACTCCTGCGAATAAATTTACGGAGAAGGACAGTTTGGTGCTTACGATTAGCGGAATAGATGATGAATGGAAAGATACACAACAAGTGGTGTATTTCTTGGCATTGGGCCGAGAGTTCAATCAAGGGTGGGTCAAGGTGGACTTATCTTCTATTGGAGCAACCAAGGGACTTAGTTTTCGTATCCGAAGTACAGATGTCGGGCAATGGGGAACCAATACACCCACCTATTTTGCATTGGATAGACTAACCATCAATCCAAATGCTATTACAGGATTGCCTTCTCTAACCACGCAACCTTCTGCTGCGAAAAAACTATTACACCAAGGTCGTATCCTCATCATACGAAATGGCATATCTTATACATTGGATGGAAATAGATTATCAGAGCATTAATCTTCTTTCTGTCGAACACAGATAGAATACGTGGATATGGTTCATGTGATGAAATGTCAGAGCATTAATCTTTTTTTCTGTCGAACACAAAGGTAAACAATAAAGAAACTGGCTATGTAGTCAGTTTCTTTTGTTTCTCATTATTATTGTTCGGCTAAATAATGTACTTCCATCTTAGGTCTTTGTCAAGCCATTTTCAAGGCATTTTCGAGACCATTTGCAGACCAAGTCATACGCATCTCGTTCGCATCGTGGACGATTCCGTAGGGTGACCGTACCTTTAGCACTTTATTTTTACGTTCTTATTAGTAAGTTAGTTCCCTAATCCTAATTCTTATCTTACCTTCAGTTTGAACTACTTATTCACAATTCAAAATTCATAATTCAAAATTCTTAATTCTTGCCCTGAGGGCAGAGGGGTATGTTCATTATTACTTCTTATCTCACCTTTAGTTTGAACTACTTATTCACAATTCAAAATTCAAAATTCATAATTAAAAAAAAGGAACCCGAAAGTTCCTTTTTGTAGTGCTACCGGGAATCGAACCCGGGTTTACGGCGTGAGAGGCCGTTGTCCTAGGCCACTAGACGATAGCACCAAATCGTCTGCATAATGAGAATTTCTCAAAAGCGAGTGCAAAGGTACGGCAAAAAAATTATATTTGCAAATTTTTTAGTTTTTTTTATGTGTTTTTTTGATATTCCAGAAAATAATACTACTTTTGTGACTCATTTATTTTGGTGTATTGCGTACTAATGAGTGGTTCAATGAAAAATAGTTTAGGCTTTGTTCGTGTAGCGGCAGCAGTGCCAATGTTACGAGTGGCAGATTGTAAACAAAATGCCCAAGTTATCAAGGAGCAAATAGACGAAGCAATCAACGAGGGGGTGGAGATCGTTTGCTTTCCCGAATTGAGTATCACAGGGTATACTTGTGCTGATTTGTTCTTTACGCAACAACTACAACGTGATGCCTTGGAGGCATTGAAAGATATATGCCTCTATACTCGTGAGAAAGCGATTATCATTTTAGTTGGCGCTCCACTCAAGGTGGATAATAACCTCTACAACTGTGCCTTTGTCATCACCGATGGTGAAATAATAGGTGTAGTGCCTAAGGTAAATTTACCGAATACCGGCGAGTTCTATGAAAAACGTTGGTTCACATCCGGTAGAGCTGCTATGCATACCAGCGACACGGAATGGAAGTCCCGTATCCCAACGATCGAATTGTGGCAAGGAGATGTCCCTTTTGGTCCAGACCTACTTTTTGTAACACGCAATTATTGCTTCGGTATCGAATTGTGTGAAGATCTTTGGAGTCCTTTACCTCCAAGTACACAGCTGGCTATACAAGGTGCAGAGTTGATTTTTAATCTCTCGTCTAGCAATTGCGTTACGGGCAAACATGACTTTAGAAAACACATGATAACACAGCAATCTGCTCGTGTTCATTGCGGATATGTCTATACATCTTCAGGAGTAGGGGAAAGTACTACGGATGTTGTTTTTTCTGGTAGTACATATATTGCAGAAAATGGTGATCTACTTGAGATGGGCGAACGTTTCCAACGACAAAGCAGTATGGTGATTTCAGAATTGGATGTAGAACGCTTGCGTACCGATAGACAACGCAATACCAATTTTACCAAAGACCAACGAGGAGGCTATAGGAAAATCAATGTCGCTCCGATAGAGCAGGAAAATAGTAATACCGAACCTATCCATCGTACCTATTCCCGTATGCCATTTTTGCCAGAACCAGGCGATAAGATGACCTATTGTGACGATGTGTTGGCTATACAAACCAATGGTTTAGCCAAACGTTGGGAGCATACGCATGCCCAAACATTAGTGCTCGGTATTAGTGGGGGATTGGATTCTACGTTAGCATTGATAGTCGCTGTTTTGACTGCGGATAGATTGGGCTACGATCGCAAACGTGTTGTGGGCGTTACGATGCCAGGATTTGGTACGACAGATCGAACCTACTACAATGCCATCAACCTTATGGAGCAATTAGGCATATCCATGCACGAAATACCTATTCGTGATATGGCAACGCAACATCTCCAAGATATAGGCCATGATATCCATGTACACGATGTTACCTACGAGAATGCACAAGCACGTGTTAGAACGCTTGTTTTGATGGATTTGGCCAACAAGTACAATGGATTAGTGGTCGGAACGGGAGACTTGAGCGAATTGGCTCTGGGATGGGCAACTTATTGTGGAGACCACATGTCTATGTATGGAGTGAATGCAGGCATACCGAAGACCCTCATACGTTACATGGTACAATACGTGGCAGATAACATGTTCGACCAAGATACAAGAAACTTGTTGTTGGATGTGATAGATACGCCTGTGTCACCCGAACTATTACCTGCTGATGAGTCTGGACAAATAGCACAAAAAACAGAAGAACAAGTAGGACCTTACGAATTGCATGATTTCTTCTTGTTCTACTTCCTGCGATATGGATTTACCAAACATAAAATATCATACATGGCACAATTGGCTTTCGAGGAAGACTATACCTTAGAGCAAATCAACTATTGGTTGGATGTTTTTATGAAACGTTTCTTTAGACAACAGTTCAAACGTAGTTGCTTGCCTGATGGACCGAAAGTGGTGAGTGTGAGCCTATCACCAAGAGGGGATTGGAGAATGCCAAGTGATGTATGTGAAATAGGATAATATCATTAACTTAAACAAACATGAAAAGATTATTAACTTTTGTCATTACAACGCTATTAACCTTTTCCTCATATGCGCAGATATTGCAACCCGTCAAGTGGCAAGCGCAGGTAGTAGGGGATAGCACACGTATGGTCGCGACCATTGACCCAGGTTGGCACATGACACTCATCAGTGTCAATGACTCTACCATCGGACAAGAATATCAAGACACTTGTGTTTTACTTTTGGCCAATGCTAATGCAATCAATGGACAGCAAGTGGTACGCTTCAATGCCTGTGACGACATGAACTGTACGCAACCCGAGACATGGTCTTATACGATAGTACAGCAACCTGCTATTGAAGTACAAGAACCATCTTCACATCCTCGGAGTGTATGGACCATCTTCCTTTTAGGTCTATTAGGAGGATTTATGGCTATCTTCACTCCTTGTGTATGGCCAATCATTCCAATGACCGTTTCTTTCTTTCTCAAACGAACAGACAAGGGGAGCAAGGCAGCCATCATATATGGTATGGCCATCATCCTCATATATGTCGGATTAGGACTCCTGGTAACGATTCTTTTTGGAGCTTCTGCATTGAATGCCATAGCTACCAATGCTATTGTCAATATCTTCTTTTTCCTTTTGTTAGTGGTGTTTGCACTGTCTTTCTTTGGTCTATTTGAAATCACACTGCCTTCTTCATGGGCTACCAAATTGGATAGCAAAGCACGCGCTACAGGAGGCATATTGGGCATACTCCTTATGGCCTTCACGTTGGCTATTGTCTCGTTCTCTTGCACGGGACCAATTATCGGTACCCTCTTAGTGGAGGCTGCGGGTAAGTCATTGCTTGCTCCTACAATGGGTATGTTGGGGTTTGCGATTGCATTAGCGCTACCTTTCTCATTGTTTGCTATGTTCCCACAATGGATGAAAAGCATGCCCAAATCGGGAGGATGGATGGAATCGTTGAAAGTGGTGCTGGCATTTTTAGAATTGGCATTGTCACTCAAGTTCCTCAGTGTTGCAGATTTAGCATATGGATGGGGAATATTACCACGCAAATTGTTTATCGCTTTATGGATACTCTGTTTCCTGGGTATAGCGATATACCTTTTGTGGAACATTCGCAAAGTGACACGAACACGACAAGTTATTCGTATCCTCGTCATCGTTCCATCAATTTTCTTTGCAGCATATTTGGTACCAGGAATCTTGAGCAATGCACCTGTTAGAGCGATTGCAGCTTTTGCTCCACCTATGCCTATTGAAAACCAACGAGTATTTCACGATTACGAACAAGGCTTGGCTTATGCAAAGCAAGAGAACAAACCTATATTGCTCAATTTCTCAGGCTATGGATGCGTCAATTGCCGTAAGATGGAACAGTATGTGTTGACGGATACCATAGTCAAACAACGCATGGAAAACTATGTGTTCATAGAACTATTTGTGGATGACAAACGCCCACATGCATCAGGAGAACAATCCATCGGAGACTACAACTCCAAGATTCAAAGAGAAAACTTCAAAGCCAATGCACAACCATATTACATACAACTATCCTCCAAGGGAGAAGTAATAAGCCTACCTTATGCTTTCTCTACCGATGTACAGCAATTTTTGCAATGGTTGAAGTATTAAATACAAAATAGTTAACAAATACAATCATGATGAATAACCATTACTCCACTCGCCGTTTGCCAGAGAAAGAAATGATTTTTGGTATTCGCGCAGTAATAGAAGCGATTGACGCAGGTAAAGTGCTTGACAAGATCCTGTTGCGACGCGATATGACTTCCACTATAGGACGTGAATTGACGGCTAAGTTACAAGGACTTTCTACTACGATTCAACGTGTACCAGTAGAAAAACTCAATCAATATACAGACAAAAATCATCAGGGCGTCATTGCCTTTTTGTCACCTATAGATTTTTATCGTATAGAAGACATTATCCCATCACTCTATGAGGAGGGCAAGACTCCTATGCTTGTTGTTTTGGATGGTGTGACAGATGTACGCAACTTCGGTGCAATTGCTCGTACGTGTGCATGTGCTGGAGCGGATGCTATCATTGTTCCTGCCAAAGGCGGGGTTGCTATCAACGGCGATGCTATCAAGACATCTGCGGGAGCACTACATACCTTGAAAGTATGCAAGGTGGACAATATCGCTTCTTGTATCAATTATTTGAGACAGAGTGGGCTGAATATCATTGCTGCTACTGAACATGCTAAGGCATTCTATACACAAGTGGATATGAAAACACCATTGGCCATTGTGATGGGCAGTGAGGACAAAGGCATATCCCCAGACGTACTCAAACTGTGCAACCAACAAGTGCGCATCCCAATGATAGGCCCAATAGAGAGCCTCAATGTGAGTGTAGCTGCCGGAGTAATGATGTATGAAGTCGTACGACAAAGAGGATAACAGACGAAAGAAAATTAGTAAACATGGAATATAAGTATCTATCGCATATAAATGGGCCAAAGGATCTAAAGCAACTTCCTGTTGAAGTGCTACCTGAGGTTTGTAAGGAGATACGAGACTTTATAATACAAGAACTAAGTCACAATCCAGGACACCTTGGCAGTAGTCTTGGAGCCGTTGATTTTACAGTGGCCTTACACTATGTCTTCAATACCCCAGACGATAAATTGGTATGGGATGTTGGACACCAAGCATACGCACATAAGATTATCACAGGTCGTAGAGAACGGTTCCATACCAATAGACAATTCAAAGGATTGTCGCCATTTCCTTCGCCTGCAGAGAGTGAACATGATGCTTTTGTAGCAGGACATGCCAGCAATAGCATTTCGGCTGCTCTGGGATTGGACTTAGCTGAAACAGCTGCGGCTCGTTTGGAAAATAGAACAGCCAATAATGTTGTTGTTATTATAGGGGATGGGGCTATGACAGGAGGACTTGCTTTTGAAGGACTAAACAATGTCTCCATGGACAAGAATAATCTCTTGATTATTCTCAATGACAACAATATGGCCATTGACCCTATCAAGGGTGGAATTACACAATATTTGCTTGATTTAACTACGAGTGCTATCTACAACAAATGGCGCTGGAAACTCTATCGATTGGCTGTCAAACTACATCTGATAGATGATAAGAAAAAACGCAGCGTATTGCTTCGACACAATAGCCTCAAAACTTTCCTTACAAAGCAACCTACCAATATCTTCCATGGATTGAATATACGATATTTTGGTCCAGCTGATGGACATGATGTGGTGTATTTGGTGCGTATATTGAGTGAGATAAAGAACCACAAAGGGCCAAAAGTATTGCATATTGTAACCAAGAAGGGCAAGGGATATGCTCCCGCAGAGAATGACCAAACATTATGGCATGCTCCAGGAGAGTTCAATGTCGAAACAGGCGAAAGAACCACTTCTACCAATGCAACACAGCAACCCGAACCATTGTGGCAAGAAGTCTTTGGACAAACACTTTTGGAGATAGCACGACAAAATGAACGAGTGGTCGGTATAACCCCTGCTATGCCATCGGGATGTAGCATGAACATCTTGCAACGAGAAATGCCCAATCGAGTGTATGATGTGGGAATAGCAGAAGGACATGCTGTCACCTTCTCTGCAGGCTTAGCCAAAGGAGGTCTGCTTCCTTTCTGCAACATCTATTCCAGTTTTATGCAACGTGCCTACGACAATATTATTCACGATGTGGCATTGCCAAACTTGAATGTTGTATTGTGTTTGGATAGAGCAGGATTGGTGGGAAATGATGGAGCAACACATCACGGGCTCATCGATTTGGCATATTTACGTCCTATCCCGAATATGTCTATTTGTGCACCAAGAGTGGCGGAAGATTTGAGACAAGCCATGTACATGGGACAGGAAATGGGAGGACCATTAGCCATTCGCTATCCAAGAGGACGTAGTATGCATGACATACATCAACCTCAATTGGTGTACGGCAAAGGTATTTGCCTCAAACCAGGAAAAGATATGGCGGTACTTACCTTGGGCGCTATCGGCAATACCATGATAGAGGCCATACAGCAAGTGGAAAAAGACAAACCTGTATCCATTGCACATTATGACATGCGATGGCTCAAACCAATAGATGAAGCACTTTTGCATCAAATAGGAAAACAATACTCCAAAATCATCACCCTTGAAGAGGGACTGATAGAAGGGGGATTAGGAAGCGCTGTCTTAGAGTTTATGGCGGATAATGGGTATCATCCTACTGTCCTACGTTTGGGAGTAGATGACCAGTTTGTGGAGCATGGCAGCACCAAACAGTTATATGAAATGTTACACTTAGACAAAAAAGGTTTATGCGAATCGTTGTTGCAGGCGCTGGAGCTGTAGGAAAACACTTGGCGAAATTGCTCTCGCGCGAAGATATGGATATCAGTCTCATAGATGAGTCTCAAGAGCGTTTAGGAGATTTGGATGCGAACTATGATCTTTTGACCAAGGTCGGTAGTCCAACCTCTATTCATGACCTCAAGGATGTGGGAATCAAAGATGCGGATTTGTTTGTGGCCGTTACGCCGTCTGAAGCAGAAAACATGACGGCATGTATGATAGCGAAACAATTGGGGGCAAAAAAAACATTGGCACGAATTGATAACTTTGAATATCTTAGACCAGAAAACAAAGCTATCTTTGAGAAGATGGGACTCAATCAAATGATTTACCCAGAAGTGCTTGCCGCCTATGAGATTGTGTCCTCATTGGAGACCAATTGGATGCGATACCACTTATCTCTGTGCGATGGGAAATTGGAATTGTGTGTTTTGAAGGTTAGAAATGGAGCGGATGTTATAGGGCATACCTTCATGTCGGGGTATTACGACCATGGAGCCTACCGAGTAGTGGCAATCAAGAGAGGACAAAATACCATCATACCACGTGGACAAGATGAAATCATGCCAGAAGATACTATCTATGCGGTTTGTACACAAGAGAATATGAACATCCTGAGGGAACACATGGGGAAAGAAGTGCATGAGATCAAGAATGTCATCTTTTTTGGAGGGTCAAGAATCACTCAAAAGACACTGCAGAACTTGCCCGATGATATGAATGTGAAGATTATCGAACCAGATCGCGAATTATGCTACCAATTGAGCGAAAAGATAGATAATGCACTCATCATCAATGCGGATGGTAGCGATATGGAAGTGCTCAAAGAAGAAGGTATACAGAATACTGACGCCTTTGTGGCATTGACAGGACAAAGTGAAGCAAATATTTTTGCATGCATGGCAGCAAAACGATTTGGAGTTCAGAAAACCATCGCCGAAGTAGAAAATATAGATTATATTACCATGGCAGAAGGATTGGATATAGGCTCTGTACTCAACAAAAAGACGATAGCAGCTTCCTATATCTACCAAATGCTGTTGGATGATAGTGTGCTGAATGTCAGAAACCTGACCAGTGCTGATGCGGAGATTGTAGAGTTTATGGCAGAGGAGGGTAGCCGCATCACACAACGCAAAATCAAGGATATGAACTTGCCTAACGATACCAATATTGGAGCTATTGTGCGTGCGGGAGAAGCTATATTAGTAAATGGTGATACACAAATTTTACCCAATGATATGGTGGTCGTATTTTGTAAAAACCACGCGATTAGACAACTGGAGAAATTCTTTCAATGACACGTACGTTTAATACTCGAATAGTCTTTCGTACAATGGGTGCCTTGCTACTCATTGAGGCGTTGTTTATGGCTATTGCAATGGCCGTCAGTATGTGGTATGATGAACCAGACCAACAGGTCTTTCTTATCTCAACCATCATAACCTTCGTTTCGGGTATCATCGGACTAATTATTGGTAAGAGAGCTGAGTCCCATGTAGGGCAACGAGAAGGATACGTCATCGTGGCTATGGTATGGGTGGTGTTCTCTATTTTTGGCATGATGCCATACTATCTGAGTGGACAAGTACATACCATCACTGATGCTTGGTTCGAAACCATGTCAGGATTTACTACAACAGGCGCCACCATTATACCAGACTTGACACAAATAACCCACGGCTTATTGTTTTGGCGAGCATTAACTCAGTGGATTGGAGGTATGGGAATCATCGTACTATCCATCGCTATCCTGCCTATTTTTGGTCTAAATGGTATGCAACTCTATGCGGCTGAGGTTTCGGGTCTCACATATGAGAAACTATCCCCACGTATTGCCGATACCGCCAAGATGTTATGGACCACCTATATCCTACTTACCCTTAGTGAAACGCTTATTTTATGGCTATGTGGAATGGAAATATTTGATTCTATTTGCCACTCATTTGCTACCATCGCGACTGGCGGTTTTTCTACCAAAAACAATAGCATAGAGTTCTACGATTCGCCAGCCATACACTATACGGTGATTTTCTTTATGTTCATATCGGGTATTAACTTTGTCATGCTCATACACTTTGCGAGGGGCAAGATGAGAAATATCCTCAAGGACGAAGAAACAAAATGGTACACCTATGCCGTTCTTCTCTTTACCTTTATACTTTTCTTTGGATTGTATATCTCGCGTCCGGGATGGTCGGCTTTTGAAGCAGAAAGAGCTTTTAGAGATAGCCTCTTTACTGTTATCAGTGCAATGACTTCTACGGGTTATACCATATCAGACTATATGTATTGGCCTATAGTGGGGTGGGTGTTGGTGTTCTTTTTGATGTTTACAGGTGCCTGTGCAGGAAGTACAGCTGGAGGTATCAAGTGGGTCAGACTGTCTATTATTATCAAAAATGGTGTATCGGAGTTCCAAAGAAGAATACACCCCAATGCCATCATTCCTGTCAAACTGAATGGAAAACCTATTCCTCAACAAACGACCAACAACATCATGGCTTTCTTGATATTCTACGTATTCATTATTGCCGTAACGGTTGTCATCTTTTGTGCATGTGGAGTAAACTTTGATGAAGCAATTGGCAGTGCTGTATCAGCAATGGGAAATGTGGGAATTAGCATTGGACAGTTTGGACCTGCAGGCAATTATGCCAATTTTCCAATTGTCGGCAAGTGGGTGATGAGTTTTGTAATGATTGTAGGACGTCTCGAAATATTTACGATACTCCTATTGTTTACGAGAGTGTTGTGGAAAAAGTAAGGATTAAATAAACCTATAATGAAACCTTCAAAACTAACAATTATCATATGGACCATCATTGCACTATTAGGAGTCATCTCTTACATAGTGCCTCAAGGTGGTTGGACATTAGGTAATTGGTCTTTCCGTTGGCCTACATTGACCGATATGCTTGAAGGCAATAGCTCCAGCAAGCAAGATTCTATATTGACGGATGAGTTCTTATCATTAGATACATTAGTTGTTACCGATTCTACATCCTTATCACACGATACCATACCAACCCAACATATATCCTCTCCTGTTGTTGCTGTTCCACTACCTAATGTGGTAGTTCATGATACGGATACCCGTGTTCATCTATTGGCTTTTTATCAAGCCTTAGAGCATGCCCACCAGATGCCTGTACGTGTTGTCCATTATGGTGATTCACAGATCGAAGAGGATAGAATATCCAATGTCTTGAGAGAACAGTGGCAAAAGAAGTATGGAGGAGGGGGTGTAGGACTTATTCCGCTGCATCAAACCATTCCAACACGTACCTTACGACAGTGGCTTTCAATAGATGGGGTAGTACAAACGACACAGCAAGGACCCAAACGATATATCGTCTATGGTCCCAAGTCCATGAGGCGTGACGATGGTATGTATGGAGTAATGGGGCAAGTAGCATGCATGGATTCTGCATGGGTAGCAGGAAGCGAAAAAGTTACGGTCAATATTATGCCAATGGACAAAAAGGAAAAAACATACAATTACTTTAACCAAGTGCGTTTGTTGGCTGACAGCATACAAGGCAAGGTTATTCTACCTAACCATACCTCTATTGATCTCTCTCCGCAACAAATAGCCCAATTACCTGATAGTACAACCCAATGTGAGATACAATTACAAGGACGTGGAAATGTCTATGGACTGAGTTTAGAGACTCCTATAGGAGTGATGGTTGATAATATCCCTATGCGTGGATGCTCGGGAAACATCTTTACACGGATCGACTCTACACAATTAGCCTCGTACTATCAACAAACCAATACGCGCCTTATTATCTTGCAGTATGGTGGAAATATGATTCCACAAACCCAAAATCCCTCTACTTTGGACGCCTATGTCTATTCTTTGAAACAACATATACGATACCTTCGCTCATGTGCCCCTAATGCTGCTATTCTATTTATTGGACCAAGTGATATGTCCACCCGAATAGATGGACAAATGACAACCTATCCTTTGGTGCCATACCTCGACCGCATACTACAACGCATGGCACAACAAGAAAAGATAGCCTATTGGAGTATGTACCACGCTATGGGAGGATATGATAGCATGGTTGAGTGGAACAAAAAAGGATTGGCAGGAAACGACCATATACACTTTACCAGAGCTGGTGCTAAGAAAATAGGAAAAATATTATTTGATTGGATAGACTCATACCAATATCCTCGCCCTGCTGCTGACTCTATATTTACTGATACAATCAACATAGATACAACCTTTGTTAGATGAATATAGTACAACACATATTCGCATTCAACGACCAAAGTCCGTTGTTGTTTACCCAATTCTATTTCTGGGCATTCTTTGCGATTGTCTATACCATCATGGCATGCATATTGGAATTCAATCCTTGGCATAGCAAACCAAACGCACTGCAACGCCCTTCTAACAAGAGACTACATCTAAGGAACTTATTCCTAATGTTTGTCAGTTGGTTCTTCTACTACAAAACGAGTGGCATCTTTTTACTTATATTACTATTCGTTACCTTAAGCGATTGGCTGATTGCAAAACAAATTTATCGAAACAAACAACTTAACCAACTCTCCAAGGCCAAGGCTTGGCTCGTGCTAAGCATTGTGATTGACTTGGGTATGTTGTGCTATTTCAAATATGCATATTTCTTTACCAACATGGTCAATGACATCTTGGGAACAGATTTTGCAGTATTTGATATATTTGCTTATATTGGAAATGGATTGAATCATCAGGGTAGGTTCATGGTGGATACCATTGTCTTACCTGTAGGCATCTCCTTCTATATCTTTCAAGTCATTTCCTATACGACGGATGTATATAGGGGACTCATTACACCTTTGAAGAATGTATTCGATTTTGGGTTCTATGTTAGTTTCTTTCCACAATTGGTTGCAGGTCCTATTGTTCGTGCCAATGAGTTTATTCCGCAACTTTATCGTCCTTTTCGTCTTAGCAAACGCCTCGCAGGTATGGCGTTGTTTTGGATACTCAATGGATTGGCTAAGAAAATATTGTTGAGCGACTATTTAGCAGTTAATTTGATAGATAGAGTATTTGATAATCCTTTGTTATTCTCCGGATTTGAAAACTTATTTGCCCTATTTGCTTATTCCTTGCAAGTATATGCTGACTTTTCGGGATATACCGACATAGCGATAGGTGTTGCTATGCTGATGGGATTCTATCTTCCTAAAAACTTCAACTCACCATACAAAGCTACCAATCCACAAGACTTTTGGCATAGATGGCATATGTCTTTGAGTCGATGGCTCAAAAGCTATCTTTATATCCCTTTAGGAGGAAATAGAGAAACGACCTTTGGTACCTACTTTTGGATTATCCTAATAGCTTTGGTTGCCTTTATCTTGACGGGTTCATGGATTGTTATGGGAATACTATCATTGATTGCAGTCGTGGTATTGATTGTTATCCGATGCTTCCCACAACGACGCAAATTGTTGAATGGCAACCTCAACTCGTTCATCACCATGTTGTTGGGAGGATTATGGCATGGAGCGAGTTGGAACTTTATGATTTGGGGAGGTATGAATGGAATAGGGATGATTGTGTATAAGATATGGAAACAATGGGGATATAATTTCCAAATACTACTCCTTACTCTATTGACCATTGCTATGTGGATTTTAAAAGCGACACTTCATATGCCGTTGACCAACGTGCTTTGGGTGTGGTCACTATGCTTATGGATAGGAATGGCAATCAAATATCTCTATTGGTGGATTGAACGTATGGGATATATTGCCATCACAGGAACCAAGCGTGCCACCATTGTGCACGCATGTAGTCACATTTGGGCTGTGTTGCAAACCTTTGTGTTTATTACTTCTACACGTTTGTTCTTCCGCTCAGGAAGCAATCTCGACCCTGCAACCGCCAATCAAGAAGCATGGGAAACAGCCAAAAATATGGTGGCACAAATAGGAGGAGCATGGAACAATAGTATCATTCTTCCTTTTCTATGGGAGTATCGCAACGTGGTTATTTTGTTTGTGTTGGGAATGATTATTCATTGGCTACCCGACAAATGCAAACAGGCCTACAGAATCCGTTTTGCATCCCTCCCTGTATGGGCTTTGGTACTTATATGTGTTGGGGCCATCATGATCGTGTATCAGTTCATCACAGCCGATTTGCAAGCATTTATTTATTTCCAATTCTAAGCATATGGTAGTAGGTATCACAGGAGGTATAGGAGCAGGAAAGACGTTCTTAACGCAAACGCTCAAGCAGATGGGTTATGCTGTGTATAACTCAGATGCTGAGGCCAAACGTATTATATGCCAAGACCCTGATGTCAGAGAGCAAATCATCCATCTCTTAGGGGACCAGGCATACACGGGAGAGCATTACAATACCGCTTGGGTCGCAAGTCAAGTGTTTGAAGATACGAACAAATTGAATCGATTGAATGCCATCGTTCACCCTGCGGTGTGTAAAGATATCAAACGTTGGGTACAAACGCAAAAGACACTTAATCAACTCTATTTTGTTGAATGCGCCATATTGTACGAAAGCCATATCGATAGCTTGTGCGATGTATGTGTCGCTATCATAGCACCGACCCAATTGCGTATCGAGAGAGCATCTCAAAGAGACCAAGCATCTCCTCAACATGTAGAAGCAAGGATGCAAACACAGTTGACGGATGAACAACTATGCCAACGTGCCGATATATGTTTGACCAACGATGGTACACTACCTATACAATCATTAGCTAAGCACTTACTGGAACAACTAACAAACCATAAGATATCATGATTACGTTTATTATCTCACTATTCGTCTTGATTATCGGATACATACTCTATGGTACATTTGTGGAGAAAGTATTTGTTATCCATCCTCAAGCACAAACACCTGCATTGACCAAAACAGACGGAGTTGATTATGTTCCGATGTCACCATGGCGAATATTCTTGGTTCAGTTCCTCAATATTGCAGGACTGGGACCAATCTTTGGTGCCATTATGGGTATTTTCTATGGACCATCAGCCTTTTTGTGGATAGTTTTGGGAACCATCTTTGCGGGAGGTGTACACGATTACTTCAGCGGTATGCTAAGCTTACGCAAGGGTGGAGTATCCTTGCCTGATGTGGTAGGAGATGAATTGGGCAATAAAGTGCGAGTTTTTATTCGTGTCTTATCTTTGGTCTTGTTGGTGCTGCTTACAACCACCTTTTTAAGCGGACCTGCTACCTTATTGCATGGACTTTTGCCTTTGGGTTCATGGATGTTTCAAGGCCACATGATACCTATTGTCTGGGTATTGATTATTTTCCTATATTATATCTTTGCCACCATTCTGCCTGTTGACAAACTCATCGGTCGTTTTTATCCGATCTTCGGAGCCATGCTCTTGTTTATGGGAATAGGGATAATGATTGTTATGCTTTGTTCTCATGCTGGTAGTATGCCCGAACTAACCGATGGCTTGCAAAACCGTCAAACGAATGGACTACCTATCTTTCCTATGATGTTTGTCAGCATTGCCTGTGGCGCTATATCGGGTTTCCATGGTACCCAATCGCCTATCATGGCTCGTTGTGTATGCAACGAACGTCAAGGACGTTGGATTTTTTATGGGGCAATGGTAGCGGAGGGTATTCTTGCGCTAATATGGGCGGCTGCGGCTGGAACATTCTTTGCCGAACCAGAACAAGGACTATATGGAATAGAAGGACTCAAAGCTTTTGCCGCACAACACCCAGGAGAAAATATTGCAGCATTGGTGATTGATAAAGTGAGCCGTTCATGGTTAGGAACTGTGGGTGGTGTATTAGCCATCATAGGTGTGATTGCTGCACCTATCACCTCGGGAGATACAGCATTGCGTTCTGCAAGATTGATAGTGGCAGATTTCTTGAATATGGAACAACGTGCGATAAGCAAACGTTTGATGATTGCTTTCCCATTGTTTCTTTGTGTCTTTGGAATGGTCTTTGTGGACTTCAATGTCGTTTGGAGATATTTCGCATGGACCAATCAGACATTGGCAGTGTTCACCTTGTGGGCTGCAACCACCTATCTATACAAACAAGAACATCGTAACATACAACCTACACCCTACCGTGCAGGCTATCTTATTTCACTCATTCCAGCCATGTTTATGACAGTAGTCAGTGTTAGCTATATTATGATTGCCCCAGAGGGCTTGCATTTACCGCAACACTTATGGTGGGTTGGATATACGATTGCATTGTGCGTAGCATTAGCATGCTTGGGATGCTTTGCATATACGATGAGAAAGTGCACTCCTAATTCCTAATTCAAAATTCATAATTCCTAATTCAAAATTCAAAATCACCTTCTTCTCATGGCATCAAATCTTATACGTAGTGCGCAATTTGTTGTTTCATCACCAGACGTGATGATGTGCCCTAAAACGACTATTCCGGAATATGCTTTCATTGGTAGAAGCAATGTGGGGAAATCCAGTCTTATCAACATGTTGTGCCACGACCCCAAATTGGCTAAGACGAGTCAAAAACCTGGTAAGACCTTACTCATCAATCATTTTTTGATTTCACCTACACGTTCCAATCAAACTTGGCACTTGGTGGACTTACCAGGATATGGTTTTGCACAAACAGGACAAAAACAACGTGAGAAACTGAAAACGATGATTGAACGTTATTGCTTGTTACGAGAAGCATTGGTTAGTTTGTTTGTCTTGATAGATTGCCGATTAGAAGCACAAAAGATTGACTTGGAGTTTATTGATTGGTTAGGAAACAATCAGATACCTTTTGCTATCGTGTTTACCAAAGCTGACAAATTGGGTAAGGTGCGATTAGAAGAGAATGTAGAGGCATACAAAAACAAGTTGCTCGAGACTTGGGAAGAACTCCCACCAATTTTCGTTACCAGTGCCGAGAAAGGGGTAGGGGAAACGGAGATACTTGATTATATAGAGCAAATAAATCAAACCTTAGTATAGAATGATTTGGGAGAATAATCCGGATATAGCATATATCGTTTGTGATAACCAACGCCGTGTGATACGAAAATTGCTTGATGAACATCGGGAAGAACGTCGTCCGTATGTCTTTTGTACCAATACGATGCGTACAATCGAAAAACTAAATCGCATCTTAGTTCCTGTTACGATGTTAGAGGAAGAAGTGTACAAAGCAGAGATTTGTACCTATTTAGCTCGCAAAACAGGAGCGCATATTGTGTTGTTGTTAGCCAACGACTATGGTTCACGAGCAAAAAAGAACATGCAACGAATCATTACTCATATTGAGTCAGTAGCCCAGCGTACCAATCAACCTATCCAATACGAACAACATCTTGCTATCAAGGATAGTTTTTCTGTTTATAAAGAAGCCACACAGAGGCAACGAGATTTTGGACATCAGCTATTGGTCATGACAGCCAGTCGTGACTATGGTCTGGATGATCTCATCTTTGGTGCCCCCGAGCAGCATGTTATCCAGCACAGTGCTGTACCTGTCATGCTCATCAATCCTCGAGAAGACTTATTCTCACTATGTGACTAACCTTCTCTGCTTGAACCAAACATTTACAAGGGTCCGCATTAGCATTGCTAATTTAGTATGTTGCGTTGCTGATATTCTCATTCCCTCTATCGTATACCCTTGCTATGCCCTTGCTATACCCTTGCAAAAAATACGCAGCCCCCTGAGGTGCGTCTGTGCAAACAAAAAGGACTACCGAAGTAGTCCTTTTCTATTATGATCATACGATATGATTACCAACCTGGGTTTTGACCAAGATTAGGATTTAAATCAATTTGACCACTTGGGATAGGAGCAAGATAGTGTTTATCGTCAAAAGTGCGATCAGCTTTTGAACCCTTGCAATCAATATAGCCATCAGCGTTCACAGTTACGTTCTTAGTATCCACTTGTGATTTCATACGCTCATCTGACATGTCAATCCATGCACCCAATGTTTGTTCTGGATAGTTTTTGGTATCCAGTTTATCCAATTGGTGCCAACGGATAAGTGACCAATAACGATCATTCTTATCGAACATCAACTCTACGCGACGCTCACGGCGAACCTCCCAAATAAGGTCACTAACGCCCATATTATTTGCTGGGTCATTGAGTGGAGTATAGTTTGGCATACCTACACGAGCGCGCAATTGGTTGAGTGAAGCAATAGCCTCAGCATCCAATCCCAACTCAGCACAAGCTTCAGCATGGTTGATCAAAATCAAACCTAACCAGAAGATAGGACCATCAGTTTCGTTACCGTTGGTAGATTGACGATTTTTAGCAATAGTATTTGGCTCGTCAAATTTCAAGATACCATAACCTGTAGAAGAGGTATTCTCAGCTGCACCCTCTTGACCAGGCATACCTCCGTAGCGAACACGACCACAACCTACGAAACGCAAGTCAGCATCCACTTGTTGTGCCAAACGTGGATCACGATCTGCCAAAACTTTGCTGATATCCATATAACCTTTATGACGAATAACCACAGAGTCTTTTTTTTCTGTCAGTGCTGATTTCAATGTGTCATTCCAACTTTTGAGGTGAACATATTCACCTTTATCATTACCATTAGGCAATTTTCCATCTGCCATCAAATATGAGTTGAAAGCGGCTTTGCTCATGCCATTAGTAATTGTAGAACCACAGCAGTAGTCTTGGGTTGCATGATAAAGTGTACCAAGAACATACTTCTTGTACATAATCATCTCTGTGTTGCCTGCAAGGTCAAGAGAGTTGTAATTTGCACGATAACCCTCTGCACCTGGAGTCAAAGCGAACATACCATTGTTGATCAAAGCCTCAGAAGCTACCTTAGCAGCCTCAAAATAAGTTTTAGCACGAGCATCATCTTTCAAGTGATACTTAGCATAAGAACCCTCGAACAAGCATACGCGAGATTTGATAGCATTAGCTACGTGTACGTTGTAAGCTGTACGAGAACCTGCGTTCTTATCGCCCATGTTTTCAATTGCAAAGTTGAGATCTGCCAATACGTTATCCATTACGGTGTTACGGTTGTGACGTGGACCATAAAGAATATCGTTATCTTCAGTAGTCAACTCTTTATCTACCCAGTAGCAGTCACCAAACTTGCGCACGAGGCAGAAGTGTTGCCAACCACGATAGAGGTGTGCAAGACCCTTGTAGTAGTTTTTGCTAGCTGCAGGCATATCGATCTCATCGATGTGATTGAGCAAAATGTTAGCACGACGAATCTCTTGGTAGCATGCATTCCAGGTTCCGTCAGATGCAGAAACTGCAATAAAGTTCCAACCAGAAAGACCAGTTACAGCTTGGTTGTCGTTCAAAGTTGTCCAATATCCGAATTCGCTTGAGCCACCAGTTCCGTAAGCAGTCCACTCATTGTAAAAATAATTGGTGTACATCTCTACGTTAGTCTCGCTGGTGAAGAAGTTACCTTTGGTGAAAGAATCGTATGGATCGTTGTTCAACAAGTCGCAACTTGTGAAGAGCACCATACCAGCCATCAAACTTAAAATTATCTTTTTCATAATTGTATTCAATTTAGTTAATAGTTAATAATTAATAATTAATATTTATTCATCGATAGTGTTAAACATTAATTATAGTGTTACTTGCAAACCGAATGAATACGAACGGTAGAGAGGCTCTGTACGACCATATGTACCATTGCCATAGCTACCAGTACCACGACCTGTAGATGTCTCAGGATCGAAACCAAACTTCGCAGTATGGTTGATGAGGTCAGCTAAGTTGTTGAACGAAGCATAGATACGTACTTTCTCGATAGTAGCCTTACGAGTCCACTTTTGTGGCAAAGTGTAACCTACGGTCAAGTTTTTCAAACGGAGATAAGCCATATTCACCAAGTACTTGTCTTGTGGATAGAAGTTGAATTTACCACCATCCATGATAGAAGAAGAAGCATTGCCTTGACCTGCGCCACCACCGTACAAACGTGGATAATCCGCATCTTGACGAATGGTTCCAGCTGCTACTTCGTCATTGGTAATATAATCCATTTGGCTAGCATAGATAGCATCCACACCACGTGTCATAGGCATTACGAATGCAGATTGAGTCCACATATCGCGTTTACCTACACCTTGGAAGAAGAGGTCAATTTCCAATCCCTTCCACTCTGCGCCGAGGCGGAATGAGTATTGGAAGCGAGGAGTAGAGTTACCAATTTTCACGAGGTCGCCGTGATCTTCTACTGTACCATCACCCCAATCAATCTTACCATCACCGTTTTGGTCAACAAACTTCACGTCACCAGGACCATATACAAACTTACCAGACTCTAGGAGACTTTGGTCTGCAGTACCAGAAACGTAGTTGCCATCTGCATCAAGCTCTTGCTTGTATGAGCCATCTGCATTGAAGTCTTCAGGAGTGAAA
>ERZ808048.14-NODE-14-length-42771-cov-5.294819_pt1 | contig 42771 bp, 35 predicted proteins | sample MGYA00380197_ERZ808048 | MGnify/ENA primary metagenome ERZ808048 (study PRJEB31490, sample SAMN06133377) | cow dung metagenome | isolation source: M1 | host: cow | place: China: Chengdu | collected 2015-05 ... | reverse complement strand
CATATATTGATGGGTTTGTATCATCACTTGCATAAAAATGATATTTTTTATTAATTTTTTAATATAGTTCGTTCGAGTATTTTCAAAATTCAATATTTATTTGTACCTTTGCCGCATGAATTCAATGGTTCAATACACATTAGAACACTTGCGCCCATACTATCCCGAAAGCGAAGCATTTGAAATAGCATTGTGGGTCGCAGAAGAAGTAAGCGGCCTAGATCGCACACATCTCATATTAGAATCCGACTGCAAAGATATAAAAAATATCTTATATCTTGAAAAGATAATTTCAAGATTAATCAAAAAAGAACCTATCCAGTATATTTTAGGATATACCGATTGGATGGGATTGCGTCTTCTACTCAACTCGTATACACTGATACCAAGACCCGAAACTGCAGAGTTGGTTGAATGGATTTGCTCCATGGATTGGAGCAGTAAAATTAGCAATAATCGTCCACTCCGCATTTTAGATCTTTGCACAGGTAGTGGTTGCATAGCCCTGGCATTGAAGCAAAAACATCCGGAATGGGATATTTGGGGTATTGATGTGCAAGAAGAATGCATTGCTATAGCCCGGCAAAATAGCCAAAACCTCAACCTTGACGTTGAATGGAAAGTTGGCAATGTGCTATCTGCTGACATTTTGAACATTTTACCCGATGAAGTTGATATCATCGTTAGCAATCCGCCTTATGTGAGAATTTGCGAAAAACAAGACATGTCTGCAAATGTTTTAGACCACGAGCCTCACCTTGCACTCTTTGTCCCCGATACTAATCCTTTGATTTTTTATAACAATATAGCACGCTTGTATAAATCAACCCACATTTTTTTTGAAATCAACGAGTACCTTTGGAATGAAACATCTCTATTATTAACGAGTTTAGGATATACAGATATTCAAATCAAAAAGGACATGTTTGCAAAAAATCGAATGATCTATGGATACCTTCAAAAATAAAGCTGAAATATATTGCGCACGAGGTGAACATTGTATAGAAGACGTACGCACCAAACTATCACAATGGGGGGCACCTGATGATATCATCACACCTATTGTCACACACCTTTTGGCAAACGATTATATTAATGAGCAACGATATTGCAATGCTTTTGCACATGATAAACTACGTTACCAAAAATGGGGGAAAAAGAAAATAGCTTACGTATTACATAGTAAAAGAATAGCTACAAATATCATCGAAGACGCTCTCAAAAATATTGATGAAACCGAATATAACACAATTTTATCAAAGCTGATAACTCAAAAAAAAGGTGCCACCAAAGAGCAGGTGACACGCTTTTGTATGCAACGAGGATTTGAGTACTCCAGAATCAACGAATTATTATGTTACATTGACAGCGAAACAACTGCCGACATGGACTAGTCATTTACTATCAAAGACAATATCATAGGAACCACCTGAGAATTATCGTGCCACCCCGAGAACTTATCAGCCCCTTCTCCTATCGCAAACAATGGCACAGGACTTGCACTATGTCCTTGAGTTGTCCAACCTATGTTTGCATGTTTGTTCAGTAGTTTAATAGCCGCATTGCTTAATTCTGATATATTGTTGTACAGTGTTTTTACATCTTGATCTTCTCCTACCAACATCTTCTCGAAAGTCACATACAACTCAGCCTCTTCATTATCTAAAATTGTAATTGATTCAAAGAAACCTAAGTTTTGTTTCAAAACCTTCTTAATATCTTCCCATTTTGGATGATTCTTTGTTTTGAAAACCTCCTTTATTTTTTCATTCAACACGCCCGCAGACACTTTTTGATTTTGCAACAGTTTTAGATTCAATCCACCTCCATTTCCTAAAGCCATTCCACCCGTTTCGTGATCCGCTGTCACGATAATCAATGTCTCCTCTGGATGCTGCAAATAAAACTCGTAAGCTACTTGAATAGCTTGATCAAACTCCATAACTTCATGCACTACAGTTGCTGCATCATTGCTATGACAAGCCCAATCAATAGCACCTCCTTCGCACATAAAGAAAAAACGATTATGTTTCTGCAATTGCTTTATTCCGGCCTCTACTATTTGAGGTAAGGTCATATTATCCTCTTGTTTATCAATGGCATAGGGTAACATTCCCATAGAAGAGCGTTTTTCATCATTAGCCTCTTGAGGTTGAATCATAATCACCTTATCCAATCCCTTATATTTCTCAGCAAACTCATCATATCCTCTAACAAAATGATAACCATTCTTTTCGCACAAGGTGAATAAATCTTCACCAGTTGATTGAGTCGAATTAAAAGGTTTACTGAAGGATGCACCCGCAACAAAATCATAATCAGCCGATGCCAATTGAGTTCCTATAGTATAATAATCCGATCGGGATGAAACATGCGCATAAAAAGAACCCGGCGTAGCATGATCTATTGTAACAGAAGAAGCCACACCGATTCCCCATCCCTGTTTCTTCAATATCTCTGCTACATTTTCTACCGGCTGATCATTGGTATCAACCCCTTCTTTACCATTCGTTGTTTTAGTACCCGAAGCCAAACATGTACCAGCAGCAGACGAATCGGTTATACCATGAGATGCCGAAAACGTGCTCAGTTGACCAGAATAAGGAAATTGAGTCATCGTAAGTTTTTTCACGCCAATACGTCCTTCAATGGCCGCCATATACATTTCTGTCGTCATCACTTGATTTGCACCCATACCATCACCTATAAAATAGAATACATACTTGGCTTGTGCACATAGTCCACAAGTGATTGTGGCAATCAATCCACAAAATAAAAATAATCTTTTCATACAATATAATTTGATTAACTTTGCAAAGATATCAAAAAAATCATTACCATGCAACAAAACACAACTATTAAAACATCCTGCATTTATTAATAGAACCTAAAAAAATCTCGTTGAAATCAACCCTTTATACACTTAATAATCTATTCAAAAAACATTGTGAAGCGAACTTTTACACCCCAAATCAATCCATCACAAAAGCCACACCATTGGTCAAAAGCCAGTTCTTTGTCTCCCATCTTAAATCTCAATTAGAATTAAACCCTATCATTTACAAAGAAGGCTTAACCTAATGAATAAAATTCATTAATAAAAACAAACACAACCTTGCATATATCATTTTATTTTTGTACCTTTGCACGAATTTGTCACATAAGAAACATATTATAGAAATAAATTAGAACAAAATATACATGGAAGAAAAAGAAAAGTATGATGGTTCAAGTATTCAAGTGCTTGAAGGTTTGGAAGCAGTTCGCAAACGCCCTGCTATGTACATTGGTGATATTTCTCAAAAGGGATTGCACCATTTGGTTTATGAAGTAGTTGACAATTCCATAGATGAGGCATTGGCAGGCTTTTGCAACCATATTGAAGTCACGATCAATGAAGACAACTCAATAACAGTAAAAGACAATGGTCGTGGTATCCCTGTTGATATCCACCCTAAGGAGCATCGTAGCGCTCTGGAGGTTGTTATGACGGTGCTTCATGCTGGTGGTAAATTCAACAAAGATAGCTACAAGGTCAGTGGAGGTTTGCATGGTGTAGGTGTAAGTTGTGTAAATGCTTTGAGCACCAAAATGCATGTAGAAGTGTATCGAGACGGAAAGATTCACATGCAAGAATATGCTAAGGGAAAACCACAATGTGAAGTGCAAGTTATCGGCACATACGATAGCGAGCTCCAAAGCACAGGTACAATGGTGCAATTTTGGCCTGACGCTACCATCTTTACAGAGACTATTTATCAATATGACATCCTCGCAAAGCGTATGCGTGAATTAGCATACCTGAATGCTGGTGTGCATATATCTTTGGTTGACAAACGTCATCCTATTATCATCAATGAGGATGAAGAGACTATACAAACCACAGGAATAGAGGTAGGAGGGGCTTTCTACAAAGGAGAACATTTCTATTCCGAAAATGGTTTAAGCGAATTCGTTCGTTATATTGACAACACTCGTACTCCATTGATTGGTGATGTTATTCATCTCAATACAGATAAGTATGGCACCCCTGTTGAAGTCGCTATGATTTACAATACGGATTTCAATGAGAATGTGCATTCTTATGTGAACAACATCAACACAATAGAAGGGGGTACCCATGTTGCTGGTTTTAGAGCTGCTTTGACTCGCGTAATGAAAAAGTATGCCGAGGATAGCAAGCTCTTAGAAAAAGCCAAACTAAAAGATAAAGATGGCAACGCCACTATTGACCCTAATGATTTTCGTGAAGGCCTAACAGCCATTATATCCGTTAAAGTTGCTGAACCTCAATTTGAGGGTCAAACAAAGACCAAACTAGGCAACTCAGAAGTTGCGGGTATGGTATCTTCTGCTGTTAGCGAAGCATTGAGTAACTACTTAGAAGAGCACCCCGAAGATGCAAAACGTATCGTAGAAAAGGTCATTCTTGCCGCACAAGCACGTATTGCCGCACGTAACGCACGCCAAAGTGTACTACGCAAGTCTCCTTTAAGCGGAGGTGGACTTCCTGGCAAGTTAGCCGATTGCGCTAGCAAGGATCCTGCAGAATGTGAACTTTTTTTAGTCGAGGGTGATTCTGCTGGTGGTACAGCCAAGACAGGACGTGATCGTTTACATCAAGCTATTTTACCATTGAGAGGAAAAATCTTGAATGTTGAAAAAGCGATGGAACACAAGGTTTTCGAAAGCGAGGAAGTACGCAATATCTTTACTGCATTAGGTATTACCTTTGGAACAGAAGAAGACCCAAAAGCTCTCAATCTAAGCAAATTGCGTTATCATAAGGTGATCATTATGGCAGATGCCGATGTAGATGGTGCCCACATCGCAACCTTGATTATGACCCTATTCTTCCGTCACATGAAAGAAGTAATAGAGCAAGGTCACTTGTATATAGCAATGGCTCCATTATACTTGTGCTCTACCAAAAACCACAAAGAGTATTGTTGGAATGATGCGCAACGTCAAAATTTCATTGCGCACTATGCCAATGGAGATGACCGACTTGTTAAAACACAACGTTACAAAGGTTTGGGTGAAATGTCAGACACACAATTATGGGAAACAACCATGGACCCTTCACGACGCATGTTGAAAAAAGTAACCATTGAGAATGCTGCTGAAGCGGATAGAACCATTGCTATGCTTATGGGTGACGATGTGACTCCACGCCGTGAATTTATTGAACAGAACGCTACTTACGCAAATATAGACGCATGATAATAGCTGTATATTGCTCTGCTAAGGACACTATACCTAATCAATACAAACACTTAGGAGAACAACTTGGCAAATGGATTGCCGCAAAAGGGCACACGCTATTGTATGGCGGAGCTACAGGCGGATTGATGTCTATTACAAGTCAAACCGTAAAGGAGAATGGAGGTAAGATTATTGGTGTCATTCCATCTCGAATAATTAAGTCGGGACGTAAGGCTTCTCATTGCGACGAATTATTTGAAGTGGGCGACATGTGCGAACGTAAACGTTTGATGCGAGAAAAAGCAGATTGTTTTGTTTGCCTACCCGGAAGCTACGGCACACTTGATGAGATGTTTGATGTCATTGCAAGCGGAACAATTGGTGAACATAAAAAGAAGATTTATGTGCTTAATTATGAAGGTTTTTATGATGGACTACTACAAGAGATACACCATATGAAATCGTTAGGTTTTCTCCCTCAAGTAGAACATTATCAACCCATCATCATTGATAGCATAGAACAACTGATCGAAAAATTAGAAATTAACAACTAAATTATAATAGTGTATGAATTTATTTTTATCTAGACTTTTCGGAAAAATGTGGTCAACGGAAAAGTTTGACAACGTTTTGAAAAAAAGCAAAAAAGACCTTATTCGTTATCAACAAGTAATCTCTACTCCTGAGTTTAAAGAGATGATTGAGTTAAAAAAGACTATTGATTCACCTGAGTTCCAAAGCAAACGAGAACAGGTTATCTCTTGCAAATACAAGTCTACGGAAGAATATGCAACACTTAAGGAATTTAAATCCCTTTCCAAATCCAAGTTAGTTGTCAAGTACAACAACATGCTACAAAATTCATCTGTTATGGATTTTATATCGTTTATGCAAACTTCTGAAGCCGAATTACTCAAAAACGATACTTTGGTTGAAGAAGATGCTAAACTACGAAAATATCGCGACTTGGCCAATTCTAAAATGATTTCTCAATTCCGCGAATTGGAACAACATCCAAAAATCCTACGCTATCAAGAACTAAAAAGAATCGTAGAAGATAAGGAGTGGCAAAAGAAAAATGAGTTTTTAGCCAACCCTAATAGATGGGAGACAACACAAGAAGGCGAAATGGAAAAACGATACAAAACACTCTGCGCACAAGACGATATTCTTTTCTACAACAAACTTGATAAAGAAACTATTGAAAAATGGAATAATTTTGAGGAGATTTGGGTAGATAATATTGAAAACACTAATCTTGCAGATAGCGTATGGAAAGCTGGATTTTCATATAACAACAAAAAATTGAAAAACCACCATTCTTATAGCAACGAGTTACAAGCTTATACACAAGGTAATAATGTGACCCGAAGCAACAAAATTATGTCTATTCATACACGCAAACAAAACCAAAAAGGTATCGCGTGGGATGATACACGAGGATTTATTGAGAAAGACTTTCAATTCACTTCAGACGTTATCCAAACTTCAGACACATACAAAGGAACCTATTACATGGCTATGGTTAAGGCACGTTTCGTAGGAAAGGCTAATCATGTGATCAGTTTAAATACCGGAAACAAAAAACCTATCACCATATTGGTTCAAAGCATAAAAAACAAACTTCAAGTTGGTTTGGTTGAGCAACAAGACAAATTCGAACTTGAGAACATTCGCGGCATTAGTGCAAGCAATTGGTATTACTATAGTGTAGTATGCACAGGAAAAGAATTTGTATGGTATGTAAATAATATTGAGGTACTTAGAACTTCAAGTACCCAAGGAGATTTGGCTTATTTCATGCAAGCACTTTCATTCCTACCATGTGAAATTAACAACAAAAAACAATCAGGAGACGAAGGTCGCATAGAAATAGGATTCGCAGGATTCTTCAAAAACAAATAACCATATGTTCCTTATTGCAGGGCCGTGCGCAATTGAAAATAAAGATGTCGTTATGCAAACAGCTTGCGTACTTAAAAATGTATGTGAGCGTTTAGGCATTGATTTGTATTTCAAATCCTCTTTTGACAAAGCTAATAGAACTTCAAACTCTCCTCGTGGAATTGGTATAGAAGAAGGATTGTGTATCTTGCAGGAAGTGAAAGATACGTACCATGTAAAAATCATCACCGATGTGCACGAATCATGGCAATGCCAACCTGTTTCACAAGTAGTTGATGTATTACAAATACCTTCGTTCTTAAGCAGACAAACAGATTTACTATTGTCTGCCGCCAAAACGGGAAAAATAATCAACGTCAAAAAGGGACAGTTCATGGCACCATGGGACATGAAAGGCGCCATTCAAAAAATTGAACAAGTTGATTCTATATACAAAGATTATCCGAACATCTGGCTGACAGAACGTGGAACAACTTTTGGCTACGGTAATTTGGTTGTAGATATGCGCTCACTCGTTGAGATGAAAAAATTTCAACACCCAGTAGTATTTGATGCCACCCATTCCGTACAACAACCTAGCAGTTTAGACGGAATCACCAAAGGAAATAGAGAACTCGTACCATTTTTGATGCGAGCTGCACTATCCGTCGGAATAGATGGACTATTTTTAGAAGTCCATCCAAATCCAGACGAGGCAATATCAGACGCTGCAAATCAGGTTCGTTTACAAGATATAGAAAAAATCCTAACACAAGCTTTACAAATAGACAATCTTATTCATTCATTCGAGTAGAAAAAGTTAATATGAAAGCTTCCAAACGTGCACAAGAAATCTTTGCTGAAGAGATAGCAGAATTAGAAAAACTTAAACTATCAATAGATGACTCTTTTGATAAAGTTGTTGATACCATATACAACTGTAAAGGTAAATTGGTAATTTTGGGTATAGGAAAAACCGGAATTATTGGACATAAAATAGCTTCATCCTTAGCATCCACAGGTACCCCTGCTATTTTCATCAATGCAGCAGAAGCTGTACATGGTGATTTGGGAATGATCATGAAGAATGACATCGCAATGCTTGTTAGCAATAGCGGTACGACCAACGAGATCATCAATGTTATCACCCCATTGCGCAATATAGGATGCACACTGATAGCAATGACAGGAGATATTCATTCCAAGTTGGCGCAGGCGTGCGATTATGTTCTCAATGTACACGTAGAAAAAGAAGCTTGTCCATTGGATTTGGCACCAACCACCTCTACTACCGCAACCATACTAATGGGTGATGCGCTCACAATATGCCTAATGGAACGCCATAAGTTCAAAAAAGAAGATTTTGCGACATATCATCCTGGAGGAGCATTGGGACGAAAATTGCTTGGAAGGGTGCGCAATTTTATGACAACAGATATTCCAAGAGTTCAACTGAAAACACCACTCAAAGAAGTGGTGCAAGAAATGACAGAAAAACACTTAGGCATGACGTTGGTGTTCTCTGATAAACAAAACGAAGACAATGGCAATTGTGTTGGTATTATTACGGATGGAGACTTGCGTAGAGCTATAAACAAATATGACCACTTACAAATATGCGCTGAGGAGATTATGACTTCATCATTCAAGCGAATTCATGCAGATGCATTGTTAAGTGAAGCATTGGAGTTGATGGACAAATACAACATCACCACACTTGCAGTTACACCAACTCCAGATACGAACAACATCATGGGAGTTATTTCTATTCACTATATTATTGACTTTGCATAACAAAAAGTATTATTATAAATAACAAACGCGCCTCCATTGGGCGCGTTTGTTATTGTATCTAATTTGTCCATTGACTTTAAAGCCATTCCCAAGTTACATTTGACTCATGGTCTAGATATACCAACTTAGCTTTGATAACTGAGATTTCATTCGTATCTACCTCAAATTTTCCATTATATTCTACCCAATTGATATTCTCAAAATTGTGTTGAGCATCTTTATGGTGGAGACAATATACCACCTTGGCATTAGGCGTTACAGCATTTATTTCTACCCAACCATTTTCAACCTTGATACCAGGTTGTTGTAAGTGAAAATTATGACGATTTGCCTGCAAATATGGCAACGCGTAGTTGTATACGATGTCATTATATTCACATAACGATAATTTCGAATCATTATTCCAAGCTCTTTCAGTTAAACCATAGATTTTTGGGTACAACTGCCACTCTACTTGTGCAAACGAACGTATTACCTCACCCCATAACTGTGCATTCATACCAATAATATTAGGATGTTTAACAGGAGTCCAATCAAACGATCTATACTCGTCTGTATACCCACCCCAATTCAAACCTTTTTCTTCGTGATGGTTGCAGTATGCAAAGTCAAAATACAAATGATTAGCAGCTGCCAATACTACTGGATAACCAGCTTGAGCCAATTCCAATGGTCGAGTATCACCATTATGCCAAGAATAACATATTGCTTTAGTATGCGGAGGGCAAAAATGTCCAATCTCTTCCCATCCCATAGGTTGTAAGTTGTATCGCGCCAAAATATCCATCACTTTATCTATGAACGATTGATGTTCTTCATTGGTTAATGCACCAGTAGGCACCTCATCACCTCCTATATTAAAAATCTTCAATTCACAACCAGCTTCTTGATGCATTTTTACTATCTCAGTCACGACTCTATCAATAAACGTAACAGCAAACTCATTGGTTACTGCAATAACATTGTCTGTATAGTTTTGCGCACTCAAATAAACCCGTTTCTCAAGGACACTATCCGTGAGTAAACCATTCATGGCTTTTTTACAAGCACGCATATGACCTGGCATATCAATTTCAGGAATTACCTGAATGTTATTTTGCTTTGCATATTGAATCAACTCAATATATTGTTCGCGACTATAATATCCATTTGCCGTTGTGGACGCATTTGGATCCCAACCACCACTATACATAGGAAGCAAACAATCAGTCTCGGTTGTCGTATACCCTCTTCTACTACCTACCTCTGTTAGAGCAGGCAATCCTGGAATCTCTATTCTCCATGCCTCATCATCAGCTAGGTGCATATGCAATACATTAAGCTTATACATAGCCATGATATCTATAACTCTTTTTACCGAATCCATCGGATAAAAATTTCTTGATATATCTAGCATAATACCTCGATGACGCAAGTCGGGATAGTCACAAATGCGATAATTTGCACAAGACTTTACATCCGACAAATTCAACGCTTCTATCATTTGTTTCAACGTTTGTTTTGCATAAAACAATCCTGCTTCATCACTAGCATTCATATAAATCGTATCTCCCTTCATCTCTATAGAATATCCTTCTGCTACCATATTAGCATGCGTGCTTTCTACGACAACAGCCTTAGTAGGAAAACATTCGCCAGGCATAGATACTACCGATTTTGGCTGAGGGAGAATGGGTAATTCAACCGATGTACTATCAATGGATGTTAAAATGCGTTCAATATAACCATATACATACTTACCATCAGCATATGGCGTTTTCTCCCAAGTAGGTATTCCCCGTTTCATTTGTTCTGGTTTGGTAAATTTAGCATACGAACACGGGATAGTAATAGGTTTTCCACCCTCTTTTATTACAAAGAACCCCTCTGGAGCAGTTATCTCACGTATTGCATTTCCCTTATAACGCATAACGTAGGTGACCGATTCGTTCGGTTTGATAGAAGCAAATGCTTCCGTAGGTTCTATACTATGCCAACTTGCTTGTATCTCCACTTCACGCAATGCATCTCCCTCCTTATAAATAGGATGTAAAGACATAAGATTGAAATACAATTTCCAATCTTGATTATTCAACACCTGATTTGATGTATTCCTAATAGTCAAATACGCCTCGCATATACCTGGTTCAACATCATTGGCTTTCATCTCCCAATGCAATTCCATTGGAGGTTGATTAGAACATGAAAATAAAAGAGAAATGAAGGCAATTGAGAAATAAAAGAATATTTTTTTCATAATATTATATTTTTTTGCAAAGATATATATTTTTTAGTACCTTTGCAAACAAATTATCTTGAAATTATGACACCATTTGTTATTTTATGCACGATGGCAGTATATTTTTTGCTGCTATTTTCAGTTAGTTACATTGCTGGGCGCAAAGCGGATAGCGCAGGTTTTTTTTCTGGTAATAAACAAAGCAACTGGCTTCTCGTAGCTATGTCCACCATTGGAGCTGCTATATCAGGAGTGACCTTTGTAAGTGTCCCTGGTATGGTACAGGGTAGCGCCTTTAGTTATATGCAAATGGTGATAGGTTTTACAGTGGGTCAGATTATCATCGCATACGTACTTATACCTTTATACTACAAACTGAATCTCACTTCTATCTACCAATATCTACAACAACGATTTGGTATGAGCACATACAAATCGGGGGCTTGGCTTTTCTTTGTGAGCAAAATGCTGGGAGCGAGTGTTCGCTTATTTGTTGTGGGTGAGGTATTACAATTATTGGTTTTTGGGCCATTAGGTATACCATTTTGGATCAATGCCATTTTTACCGTACTTATTGTTTATCTTTGTACCTTCAAAGGAGGCGTTAAATCACTCATTTGGACAGATTTAATAAAGACTTGTTGTTTGATTTTCTCCGTAGCCCTGTGCATCTATTTTGTTTTACGAGCGGGTGTGAATATTGACGGATGGACATCTAGTCAAATGACTCGCACGTTCTTCTTTGACAATCCTAAGGAGGGAACATATTTTTGGAAACAATTCTTGGCTGGTGTTTTCTTGGTGATTGCTACTACAGGACTTGATCAAGATCTAATGCAACGCACGCTTTCTTGCAAGAACCCTAAAGAGAGTCAAAAAAACTTGATCGTAGGAGCAGTGATGCAAATCGTAGTGATTGGTTTATTCCTCTTCCTTGGTTTCTTACTCTACTCTTATGCAGATCAAACAGGAATAGCATTGGTTAGTGCAGATGGAATGGCATTAAAAGGAGATGACGTCTTCCCATTCTTGGCAACAGGTAACTATTTCCCTGTGATTGTAGGAATTCTATTTATTATTGGTTTTATTGCAGCTGCCTATTCTGCAGCTGGTAGTGCACTAACTGCACTCACCACCTCATTTACTGTAGACATCTTGAACAAAAGCATTGATCAAAAGGGAGAATCTGAAAATTCGGTTACACGTACACGTACTTGGGTTCACATTGGCATGGCTATCTTGATGGCTGCATGTATCTACGTTATTCACTTATTGAACAACGATTCCGTTATTCAAACAGTATATAAAGTTGCAAGCTACACTTACGGTCCATTGTTAGGTATGTTCTGCTTTGGTATTTTTTCCAAAAAGCAGGTACGCGACCGCTGGATTCCTGTAGTTGTTATTTTAGCACCTGTTATCACTTGGATCATTGACATAAACTCTGCATTATGGTTCAATGGTTACCAATTCTCTCACGAGCGTTTAATTTTAAATGCAGTATTAACTATTATTGGTATGGTTTGTTTGATGAAGAAAAAATAATCTACTCATGAAAACTTCAATCACCATCTATTGCAAAAACACGCGTCAATACTATGACGTTCCTTGTGGAACTTCGTTGCTTGACATCTACCATCAAATAGGTCTCCAACTCCCCTATCCTATCGTAGCTGCTCGAGTAAATTACAAGGTACAACATCTCAATTTCCTTATTTATAAACCAAAAGATATTGAGTTTATTGATGCATCTTGTTCTGCGGGTATGCGTTGCTACGTTAGAACCCTTTCAATGGTCTTAGCATGTGCTGTTCAAGAGTTATATCCAAAAACTGATTTACGTATTGAGCATCCTATATCAAAAGGGTATTTCTGCACCTTGCGCAACTCATTAGGGGAACGTATTCCTATAACCAAGCAAATGGTGCAAGAGATTAAGGAACGTGTACATGTGATTATATCAGAAAATCGACCTATCATTATTGAGGAAAAACAAACCAAAGAGGTTATCCGACTATTTGGTGAACGCAACTCTACCGAGACAACACTATTCCAAGCCTTTGGTAATCCCTATTGCCGATATTTTAGAATGGGAGATTTTATAGATTATTACATCGGTGTACTTATGCCTAGCACGGGCTACCTTAACATCTTTGATTTAGAATTATTTCATGATGATTTGCTACTCCGAATCCCATGCCGTACCAATCCTAACATATTGGAAGAAAAATGTACCCAAGATAAAATGTTTGACATCTTCAGCGAATATATGGGCTGGAATAAACTCCTACATATATCCAATGTGGGACAATTCAACAAGGCTTGCAAAAAGAATAAATCGTTTGAAATGATCAAACTTAGCGAGGCGCTGCACGAAAAGAAAGTCGCACAAATTGCTGATACCATCGCCCACAGAGAGAACCCTCCTAAGTTTATCCTTATATCGGGTCCATCATCTTCTGGCAAAACAACCTTTTCTATGCGCTTACGCATCCAACTGATGGTCAATGGTATCCAACCTGTCGTTATCTCCATGGACAACTACTTTGTCAACCGTGAAGATACACCAAAAGATGAAAATGGCAATTGGGATTTTGAACATCTGCATGCATTAGATTTACCATTGTTCAGACAACAACTCAGCGAATTATTAGAGGGCAAAGAAATAGACTTACCTACCTATAATTTTGAAACTGGTAAACGAGAATACAAAGGTAATAAGTTGAAACTACAAAAGGATACCATTTGTATCATTGAAGGACTACATGCATTAAACCCAGAACTTATTCCTAATATTCCACAACAGGCAACATTTAAAATATTCGTTTCTGCTCTCACAACCGTCAACTTGGATAACCACAACTGGATACCTACCACAGATGTGAGATTGATACGTCGAATCGTTCGAGACTATCGTTATAGAGGCTACTCTGCTATTGAAACGATTGCTCGATGTGAAAGCGTTTGTCGAGGAGAAGAGCGTTGGATCTACCCATTCCAAGAAGAAGCAGATGTCATGTTCAACTCTGCATTATTATTCGAATTGGCTGTTCTCAAAAGACATGCTGAACCTATTTTGGCTGAAGTGCCAAAATACTGCGAAGAATATACAGATGCCCATAGACTACTAAAAGAATTAAGTTATTTCGAATCCATTCCTGAACGCGAGATTCCACCGACATCATTCCTACGCGAATTTGTTGGCGGCAGTTCATTCCAATATTAACCTATCCAAATGAAAAAAACAATTCTTATTTACATATTTACTTTGTTCTGCATCAGCGCAAATGCTCAAGTGGATTCACTATCCATTCTCAATGATAGCCTCACCCTCCAAGACACCATCTTGACTACACCTGCTATCATGGATGATTTGCAATATGCTACCATTATACAAGATAGCGCCATCACGGTTATGATGCAATACAAAATCGCTAATCTTGTACAAGGACAACAAGAAGGTAAGGGATGGCGCGTACAAATATATTCTTCCAACGCATCGTTAAGCGCTAAAAGTGACGCTATTGCATTGGAAAAAGAAATATCACCACATATTAGCATGCCCGTATATGTACTCTATACTCCACCTTTTTGGAAAGTACGTATCGGCAATTTCCGTACACAAGAAGAAGCAATCAAATACAAAAACGAATTTGTACAACAGTTTCCAGATATGCTAAGCAAAACGTATGTTGTACGAGATGAACATATATTATTGATGCCATGAATCTACAAACCTTTCATCCAAATGATGACAAAACTGAGCTAATTGCTCAACATGTGCAAGAGATATTGAAATTACTGAACGAGGACTATCAACGAGAAGGACTTGTTCGTACTCCTGCTCGTGTAGGGGAAACCTTACAGTTTGTTACAAAAGGATACAACGAGGATCCCGAAGAGATTTTGCGTTCTGCCATCTTCAAGGAAGACTTTCGACAAATGGTTGTAGTTAAAGATATTGATTTTTACTCTCTATGCGAGCATCACTTATTACCATTCTATGGTAAAGCTCATATCGCATATATTCCCAACGGAACGATCACCGGTTTAAGCAAGATTGCACGTATTGTTGATGTGTTTGCACGCCGATTACAAGTACAAGAACGAATGACAAGTCAAATCAAAGATTGCATTCAAAAGACACTCAATCCCTTGGGAGTAATGGTCGTAATAGAAGCTGAACACATGTGCATGCAAATGCGCGGGGTACAAAAACCTCACAGCATCACCAAGACATCCGATTTTACCGGAGCATTCAATCGTATTGAGACCAGAGAAGAATTTTTGCGATTGATATCTACCAACCGCAACTAATCAATTCAACATCATTATCTTCAGTGCTGCATATTGTTCTCCTGATTCAGAATTGCACAATGCAGTATAGATGCCTGAAGCCACTTTACTTCCACTCATGTTCTTTCCATTCCAAGTGGCTACACCGCCATTGCTATGTGTCTTATAAACCACATTGCCAGCATTATCCACAATGTGAACGACAGTATTTTCTACCAAACCCTTGATGGTTATCACACCAACATAATTTTCCCTTACTGGATTAGGATAGACATAAGCATTATTGTAGTCAACTTCTGGAATAGTAGCATCACCTTGATAGGACATCAACCCTTTGGATGTACCGATGAAGACACGACCTGATTGATGATCAATAGCAATAGACAATATCTCATTTGAAGGCATTGGAGAATTATCCTCTGTAAAATGTTCTATCGTTTCTTTTCCATCCGCAGACATCAAATAAACACCTGAATTTGCAGTTCCTATCCATTTTCTATTACCTCCATCTACGGCTATTGCATTGATGCGTTCAAGATTCAATAAGTAATCACCATCATTGGTACCATCATTTCGAGAGATAATAACACGTGAACATTGATTTGAGGTGAAAAAGTCTACGTTATTAGGTATGATAAACAATCCGGCTTCCGTTCCAACCCAAATATCTCCTAATCGATCTTGCACCATTGAATAGATTGCAGCTGGATTCAAAACTTTACTATTTTGATCCACAAACGAACTTCTGAAAATACACTTATCGTCGCTACTCTTGAATGGAGTTCCGTTATCATCCAGTAGAATAATACCCGTTGTTTCTCTACAAGACGGAATCCATTTGTAATTGGCATTTCTCATATCCATAAACATCTCTCCTGGGGTAATAGGAACGACACGCGAGCCATTACTATGGATATTCATTGAATACCATGAAGCATTTGCTCCATTCTCTATTGCAGCAAGGTCCGACGGTTTAATGATATGAATATTATGTTTTACTTCAGATCCCGTATTTATAAACCAATAGTTGCCATCATTGTCAAACATTCCTGCATCCAAGCGAATGTAGAAATATGCAAATTCTCCTGGCACACGCGTCTGTATTGGACTATTTTCGTGATGATAGCAACGAATCAATTCATTATTCCTAAATTCATACAACCCTGTACCAAAGCTTGTGGCAAAAAAATGGTTCTCATCCATTGGATCCACCGCTATGTTCATAAAGTCCAATGCAACATATCCTGCCTTTTCATCTATATACTGATGAGGGATATTGGTCCATTTCTGCCCATCATATATCATCACACATCCTGGTCTCCAATCTTGTACCGCCCAACGTGAACCAGGTACAACATACAACTTACCTTCATGAATTTTTAGACGATAAGGATTATTAACCAAGGCTCCATCAGGAGTATAATATTGTTCATCACCTTGCAATGTGTGACTCACTACCCCTTTATCTCCTGCAGCCAACCAGTATGACTGTACATCTGCACATACGTCCAAAATAGGATAACCTATAGGAACATACAACAGTTCTTCTTCCCTGGTTATAGGGAACAATGCAATATCACTGATGGCAAACAATCCCGTTGCATTGGCACACAACTCATTCAAGGTGACGGAAGGAAACAAATGTTCCCATTCTCCATCCGTTTTTCTATAAACTTTACCTCCTTTGAGCAGGTACAAACGTTCATTGAAAGAAACGATATTCATCAACTTACCCTCACCCTGCGTCAAACTCAGTTTGTTCCATGAGGCAAAATCGGCTAAGTTAGACGAACGATTGGCACTGTATATACATTCCTCTGAAATAGCAAATATACTATCATGCAACGTTGTTACCTGCAAAACATCTACCTCACTGGCGGCTTCTCCTATATAATAAGAATCCTCTATTTCTTGCTTTTCAAGATTTACCACTACTATTCCAAACTTCATACCCAAATACACCTTACCATCAATTACCGTGACAGTGTTGGCATTTTTGGTCGTAGATATTTGTTTTTGTTGCAAGTCTGTGATGGATTCTATTCCATCGTGCGATAGCAAGTCTATCAATCCATCATCGTATAAGATAAACAAACGATTGGTCTTATTATCAAAAGCGATATGTTGAATGATAGAACCTTTTAGCCCTGTTAACTTAGAATAGTATTGCATTTCCCCATCTCGCTTGTCAACAGAGAAAATAGCCCCATCTGCCATAGCATAAATCAAATCTCCAGCATCTGCTATTTGCTGCACACTTCCATAAGCAAAATGAGTCTTCCAAGTATGCATATCCCCATATACACCAACTTGTGCATAGGAAGATGTATTCAACCAGACCACAAAAAGTAGGATAATACTTGAAATATGTTTACGGCGCACGATCATAAATTTATCAATACCTCTTTCAATTTTTTAATAGCATTTGCCCTATGACTCATCGTATTTTTGACGTCACTTGGCAACTCGGCAAAAGTTTGACTATAACCTTCTGGAACAAAAACAGGATCATACCCAAATCCATTGGTCCCTTTTTCTTCCGTAGCAATAGTCCCTTTGACTATTCCTTCTACTTGAGTAGAAAAATCTTGCGTTATCAAGGTGATAACAGTACGAAACTGAGCATTGCGGTTTTCTACATTAGCCAACTCGGTCAACGCTTTTTTTCGATTATTCTCATCACATGACGATTCTCCTGCCCACCTTGCTGTATATACCCCTGGCGCTCCATCCAAAGCCTCTATCTCCAAACCGGTATCATCAGCAAAACAACTTATACCATAATGCTCATACACATATTGAGCTTTTAGCAAAGAGTTGGCTTCTAATGTCGTACCATTCTCCTCTATTTGCTCATTACACCCGATTTCAGCCAAAGATAACACTTGATGCTGAGGTTCCAACATCGCTCTGGCTTCTTGCAACTTATGCGCATTATTGGTGGCAAATACTAATCTCATTTGAGTGGCTTAATATTCAATTTGACTGGTTTAATCATGTTTTCTGGAGACAAGATTGTGTCCAAATCCTCTTGTGTCAAAATGCCGTGCTCCAACACCAAATCATAGACAGCCTTACCCGTTGCTAACGCTTCTTTTGCTATCTTTGTTGAGTTTTTGTAGCCTATCACTGGATTGAGCGCTGTCACGATACCTATAGAATTTTTGATGTTCTCATTGCAATGTTTCTTATCTGCTTTGATACCATCAATGCAATATTTTCTGAGCACATCAAAACCATTCATCATGATCTCGGCACTCTCAAAACAACATTGTGCCATTACTGGCTCCATTGCATTCAACTCCATTTGTGCAGCTTCGTTACACATGGCTACGCACAAGTCATTGCCTATTACCTTGTAAGAGATTTGGTTCATTACCTCTGGAATAACAGGATTTACTTTGCCCGGCATAATAGAGCTACCAGGTTGTCTTGCGGGCAAATCCAGTTCATGCAATCCGCATCGTGGACCTGAACCCAACAAACGCAAGTCATTAGAGATCTTATTCATCTTGGTAGCTATTCTTCGCAATGCTGAAGAATAACCCACCATACTACTGGTATCCGAAGTAGCTGCCACCAAGTCTTCTGCCAATGTAATATCCCAACCCGTTATCTGCGCTAAGTATTGTGTACATTTGACCGCATATTCAGGTTCTGAACAGATACCAGTACCAATAGCTGTGGCACCCATATTAATGGTAAGCAACTCTTGGGCTGCATATTTGAAATTCTTTATTTCATCTTCCAATATTTTTGCAAAGGCACCAAAAGTTTGTCCCAATGTCATGGGCACAGCATCCTCCAATTGGGTACGTCCCATCTTCAAGACATCCTTAAACTCATCCGCTTTGTTTCGCAAAGATGCGATCAAGTCTTCAAAATGTTTAATATATTCAAAATGTATCTCATACAATCCCAAATGAATAGCCGTTGGATAAGCATCATTCGTTGATTGAGAACAATTGACATGGTCATTAGGACTGCAATATTTATATTCACCCAACTCATGTCCCATGATTTGAAGAGCGCGATTGGCAATTACCTCATTAGCATTCATATTGGTAGTTGTACCGGCGCCACCTTGAATCATATCTACTGGGAACATATCGTGGTGCTTTCCATCCAAGATCTCTTGACATGCTTGCTTAATGGCATTGAATTGCTCTTCTGTCAACAAACCCAAATCATAATTAGCCATGGCAGCAGCCATCTTGGTATATGCCAATCCCCTTATAAAAGCAGGATAATCATTCAATTTAAACTTCGATATAGGGAAATTTTCTAATCCTCTTAACGTTTGTACGCCATACAAGGCATCAGCAGGAACCTGCAACTCTCCAATTAAATCACTTTCAGTGCGAAAACCTTTTTCCATAATAGTTTACATATTAATCATTATACGCTACAAAGTTAGTATTTTTTTTTGTAAATCGAAAATTTTTTATACTTTTGCCTAGAATTTTTGAAACAAATAAACAACTTTAATGAATATTAGGTATGAGTAAACGATTTTTATTTCTATCATTAACTCTCTTATTGACAACAGTATTATGGGCTCAAACGCCTATTTTGGGCGAATGGATTACAGTGGACGATGCTACAGGCGAACAACTCTCTGTAGTTAAGATTTATCGCGCACAAAATGGTAAGTATTATGGTGAGATAATCCATTTATTTGGCGAGAATGTAGACAACGTGGTATGTGAAGCATGTGTAGGTGAAGACCACAACAAACCCGTTATTGGTTTGACTATTATACGCGATATGGAGCTCAAGGATGGTGAGTTGCGCAACGGTAAAGTGCTCGACCCTGATAATGGAAAGTTCTATTATGCCAAGGTGTACCTCAAAGATGGCAAACTTGTTCTCCGCGGTTCGTTAGACCGAGCAGGGTTGTTAGGCAGAAGCCAAATCTGGTTACCAAAGAAATAAATTATATTGTAAATAAAAACAAAAAAAAGACTGCCTCGTGAGGTGCAGTCTTTTTTATTGTTTATTGCGAATATCAACATTTTTCTATTGCTTCTGCTATGGAATTTGCAATCTTTGCCATCTCTTCGGTTGGTAACTGCAATTTAGGATTGGTAAACAACATGTCTTTTTCCTTCTTCATAGGAATCAGATGGATATGCACATGATTGACCTCCATTCCCATCACTGCCACACCTACTCTTTTACATCCTGTAGCTTCTTTTATTCCTTTGGCTACTTTCTTGGCAAAAAGCATCAAATCAGACAAGGTTGTATCGTCCAAATCAAATATATAATCCGCTTCAGGTTCTGGCAATTTGGGTACTACCAATGTATGACCTTTTACTATTGGATTGATATCCAAAAAAGCATAGCAAGTCTCGTTCTCAGCTACTTTATAACTTGGTATTTCTCCTTGTATGATTCGTGTGAAGATTGTCATATCATCAATGCTATTATAATCCTATTTCCAAAATCTCAAATTCGATTGTACCGGCAGGCACGTTCACTTGCGCCATCTCTCCCACCTTCTTGCCCAACAATCCTTTAGCTATAGGCGTGGTTACAGCGATCTTACCTTCCAATATATTCGCTTCACCTTCGGTCACCAATTGATACTCCTTTATTTGTCCATTCTTGGTATTTTTCACTTTCACCTTAGTTAGGATCTGCACCTCATCCGTTTTGATAGAAGTCTCATCAATGATTCTTGCATCTATGATTTTAGCCTTAAGCATAGCTATCTTGCTCTCCAATTGGCCTTGCTCTTCTTTTGCAGCATCATATTCCGCATTTTCGCTCAAGTCACCTTTGTCACGAGCCTCAGCAATCGCTGCTATCACTCTTGGACGCTCTACACCCTCTAAGAACACTAATTCGTCTTTTAATTTTTGCAGACCATCTGCGGTCATGTAAGTTGTTGCCATTTTACTTATTCAATTTTAATTGGACCTCATGGCCATGAAGTCTTTTATATTATACAAAATTTGAAGAATCTTCAAAATTCTAATTAATACTTACGATTAAATATTTCGCTTGCTATAAATGCAGCACGAGCATCATCCACAGTCGTGAACTCTGGGATGATAACAGAATCATTATCTATAACTATATCTTTATTCTCTTTGCTCATTACATAACACTTTAGGAAAAACAATAGGAAACTTCCCAGCCTCCTATTGCCATTAAACCTAAACCTTAACTATGAAAATTTTATTTGTTTTCGCTGCAAAGGTAATATATTTTTTTATATTTACAAAAAAAATGCGTATTTTTTGAATAAAAATCTATATAATCTTAAAAACATACAACTTTTATATTAATATTCCTTTCAAAGTTGCAGAAGAAGCCTCTAAAATTCTAACTTGTACAATCTCTCCTATGCGTGTATTCCCCTTAGGAAAAACGACAGTCTTGTATTGAGAAGTTCTTCCATACATATCCTCGGTACTTCGTTTGCTATAACCTTCTACCAAAACGTCCACCACCTTACCTATTTCACGCTCATTGCTTTCCAAGGACAATTGCGTTTGTAGTTCAATGATCTCATTCAACCTTCTCACTTTTTCCTCTTCAGAAATCAGATCGGGTAGATGCTTGTGAGCATAAGTACCTGGACGTTCGCTATACTTAAACATAAAAGCCATATCAAATCCCACTTCTCTCATGAGCGATAAAGTCTGCTGATGATCTTCTATCGTTTCGTCGTGGAAACCACAAAAAACATCTGTTCCTATACTGGCATTGGGTACTATTTTTCTGATGGCTGCTATCCTATCCAAATACCATTCACGCGTGTACTTGCGGTTCATCAACTTCAGTATGCGGTTGCTACCACTTTGTACTGGCAGATGGATAAACTTACAGACATTATCATACTTGGCTATTGTTTCCAAGGTCTTGTCCGACATGTCTTTGGGATGAGACGTCGTAAAGCGAATGCGCATATCCGGAGCAGCCAAAGCTACTTTTTCCAACAATTGGGCAAAATCAATTATTTGCCCATCGAGCTCTGCAAAGCGATACGAATTGACATTTTGTCCCAAGAGGGTTACCTCCTTATATCCCTTTGCTTGCAAATCTTTTACTTCGTTCAATATGCTTTCCACATCACGACTTCTTTCTCTTCCGCGCGTGTAAGGCACCACGCAATAGGAACAAAAATTGTTACATCCCCTCATGATGCTTACAAAACCAGAGATGGATTTACCGATACGAGCAGGGATAATATCACGATACGTCTCGGTGGTACTCAATTGGACATTGATAGCCTTTTGCCCCAACTGACATTGTGCCAACAGGTTTGGTATATCCATATAAGCATCTGGTCCAGCCACAAAGTCTATTCCGAACTTATTGATCAACTCCTCTCCCATTCTCTCTGCCATGCAACCGATGACGCCGATTATAAGGCCTGGATGAGCTTTCTTTTTAGACGCAATCAATTCTTGCAGGCGATGCTGTACTTTTTGCTCTGCATTATCTCGGATAGAACAGGTGTTGAGGAGGACAATATCTGCCTCCTCAACATTATCAGTCCAAGTTGCTTGGGTGGTATTTAGCACCGCTGCCACAACTTCTGAGTCTGCCACATTCATTTGGCAGCCATATGTCTCAATATAAAATTTTGACATTGCTAAATCAGAGCAACGATTTTGGGTCAAGGTTATTTTTCTCGATGTCCAAGAAATATTTGTATGTGCCCACTTTCAACTCATCACATGCTGCTTCATCGCAAACGATGATACCATGTTGATGCATTTGCAAAGCACTGATTGTCCACATGTGTGAAATAGGTTTTTCGATTGCATGCAAGAGAGCTCTTGATTTACCATGACCATTCACCATAATAAGAACCTCTTTAGCATCCATGATTGTACCTACACCTACTGTGAGAGCCGTTTTAGGAACTTGATTCACATCGTTGTTGAAGAAACGTGAATTGGCAATGATAGTATCTGTAGTAAGTTCTTTTTTTCTTGTTCTACTCGTAAGAGAAGAACCTGGTTCGTTGAAAGCTATATGGCCATCAGGACCAATACCACCCAAGAACAAATGAATACCACCGTAGTTTTTAATTTTCTCTTCATAACGAGCGCACTCAGCCTCAAGGTCAGCAGCATTGCCATTCAAGATGTTCACATTCTCTTTGCGGATATCGATGTGACTGAAGAAGTTGTTCCACATAAAGCTGTGATAACTTTCTGGATGCTCTTCTGCAATACCTACGTATTCGTCCATGTTGAATGTCACAACATTACGGAAACTTACCTTACCTTGTTTGTACAACTCAATCAAATGTCTGTACATACCCAATGGTGAACTACCAGTTGGCAATCCAAGAACAAAAGGATTGCTCTCTTTTGGAGCGTATTCGTTGATTTTTTTTGCTACATAGTTAGCTGCCCATTCTGACAACAAGTCATAGTTTTTTTGAATAATTAGTCTCATAGCTATTTCTTCTTTAGATGTCGTGCGACATTGTTAATATTGTTATTTATCTATTCGTTTCAAAACCAATGCAGAGCGTGCGGGTAAGTACAACCTGAGCCACCCTTTGTGTTCCGTTTCGTACAACGGATCATGTTGGGTGAAATGCTCCAACGAGTCGTCCGACAAACCAAAGCCTGCAAATTGTTTACTATCCGTATTGAGCAACACTTGGTACTTTCCTTCAGGAGCCAAGAATCCGTAATCTACAAACGAACGCATGCCGTTCCAGTTGAATACGAAAATCAAATCCCCTCTCATGTAAGCGACCACTTGGTCCCCCTCTTTGTCCCACAAAGGAACAATAGTGTCTTTTTTGATATTCATTTCCTGCTGCAACACGTGCATCATCTGTTGGTCAAATGCATTCAAGTCGTGGTAGAAGAAACGCTCGTTATCCACCAGACTCCACTGACGTCTCGCATACTTATGACTCCAACCATTGCCTTGACGAGGAAAATCTATCCATTCGGGATGTCCAAACTCGTTACCCATAAAATTGAGGTACCCCCCATTATTCGTCGATGCCGTAATCAATCGTATCATCTTATGCAATGCAATGCCCCTATCCACCATGTAGGTAGCATGCCCATGCTCGAAATGCCAATACATATCCGCATCCACCAAACGGAAAATAATCGTCTTATCTCCCACCAATGCTTGGTCGTGACTCTCTGCGTACGAAATGGTTCGTTCATCCGCTCTTCGATTGGTCATCTCGTACAAGATATGACCTGCACGCCAATCTTCATCGCGCACTTCCTTGATATACTTAATCCAAAAATCTGGAATACCCATTGCCAAGCGATAGTCAAAACCCATACCTCCATCCTTGAACGGACAAGCCAAACCCGGCATTCCCGACATCTCTTCGGCTATGGTTATCGCATGTTTTTTAACTTCATGAATCAACTTGTTTGCCAACGTTAGGTAACATATAGCATCCCCATCTTGATTCAGGTTATAGTAACTGTCATACCCATTAAAATCTTCGCCTAATCCATGACTAAGGTAAATCATCGAAGTCACCCCATCAAACCTAAACCCATCAAAATCGTATTCATCCAGCCAAAACTTACAATTGCTCAACAAGAAATGCATCACTTCATTCTTGCCATAATTGAAGCAAAGACTATCCCATGCAGGGTGCTCACGGCGCGCACCATCGTGGAAGTACTGGTATCCTGTACCATCAAAATTACCCAAGCCTTCCAACTCATTTTTCACAGCATGCGAATGAACGATATCCATGATCACATACATGCCATACCCGTGCGCCTCGTCTATCAAACGTTTCAGCTCTTCGGGCGTGCCAAAGCGTGAACTGGCAGCATAAAAATTGCTCACATGATAGCCAAACGAACCATAATAAGGATGCTCTTGGATTGCCATTATCTGGATGCAGTTATAGCCCAACCGATGGATACGAGGCAAGACGTTCACGCGAAACTCTTCATACGTCGCCACTTTCTCCTCCTCTCCACTCATGCCGATATGACATTCGTAGATATACAATCCTGCACCATTGGCTGCATTTTTCTTTCTTTTCTTCTTATGCTTCCATTCATATGGTTCTGTATCCCACACCTGCGCCGAGAAGATCTTACTTCCTTCGTCTTGCACTACACGCTTGGCATAACTAGGGATACGTTCACCAGCGCCACCCTGCCACTCTACCAGCAGTTTGTAATGTTCGCCGTGATGCAAAGCATCAGGTGCCAACTTACACTCCCACACGCCATTCTCAAGTGCATACAAACGATAATCCTCACGCTTCTCCCAAGCATTGAAATCACCTACCACATAGATAGTTGTTGCATTAGGAGCCCACTCTCTAAGCACCCAACCCTCTTGCGTCTTGTGCAAACCAAAAAACATGTAACCATTCGCCCATTCTGCCAACGTTTGCTCACCCACCAATTCCTTCTCACGACGCAGAGCATAATCATGACGCCCTACTATCGCAGAAGCATAGGGCTTGAGGTAAGGGTCAGACTTGATCAACTTGAGCGACTTCATTACTGTACTTTCGTTTTAACAATCACCTTACGATAGGTTTGTCCCGCAGCTATTCCAGGAGCATGCGCGTCACTTGGGAAAAAGACTACGAAATAACCTTTAGGAACAACGATAGACGTCTCGGCCTTGTCAGAATAAAACTCCACATCCTCTCCCTCGTCATAATCCTTCAACACATCTTGACAATCCACTTGCGCTTTCCATTTCATCATTTCATCAGCACCGAGAGGAATCTGGATATCAATATAATCCTTGTGAGCCTCCAACTGACAATCATCCTCGCCTTTTCCATTGAAATCCAATATATTAACAATCAAATCATCTCCATCCAATTTGATCTTACATGGTGGAAGTTCCTCCAAATCGTTGTTGTTGAAGAAATGAACAAAATTTTCTAATCTTGGAACGCATTCAAAATACAGATCTGCATTTTCTAATTTATCAAGAATCATGTTGTATAAAGTATTAAAAATTAGACTGCAAAGATACATTATTTCCTCGGAATAAACAAATCTTACTAAGTAAAAATCGAAAAATTTGTTCATTTGCAATTTTTGTAGTAACTTTGCATTTTGAAAATGAATCATATTATTAAACCGAAATGACAAAGTTATACTCACTCAAATCCAATTCAAATCGTCAATCCAACATGGAGTTGTTGCGCATTGTCGCAATGTTTTTAGTACTTATCGTTCACGCAGATTTTGCAGCCCTTGGGCACCCCACATACGAGCAAGCAGTCAATGAAACCGCAGTCACTTTGTGGCGGTATATTTTCGAAGGGTTGGCTATCGTGTGCGTTAACGTTTTTGTACTCTTATCCGGTTGGTTTGGTATCCGTCCAAGCATAAAAGGCTTTTCCAAGTTTATCTTTCAAGTCTTTTTCTTCTCATTAGCACTCTACCTTTTTGGATGGGGAATGGATTGGAATGAGTTGACATGGAAAGGGTGGATAGAGACTCTCACCTTCTCTTCGCCTTTGTATTGGTTTATCGTTTCCTATATTGGTTTGTACATTCTATCTCCTGTACTGAACGCATACATTGAGAAAGCGAAAGCCAATGAATTGGGATGGACATTGGTTCTTTTCTATATTTTCCAAACCCTTTATGGATGCCTTTTAGGAGACGAATTCACCATCTTCAAAAATGGTTATTCCACCCTCTCATTCGTCGGACTATACCTATTGGCACAATATGTACGCAAGTTCCAACCCAAATGGAGCCAATGGAACAAAATGTACGACATGGGCATTTACCTTGTACTGTCCATTTTTATCGCTTTAATCGGGTTTTTTGGAATATATTTCCGCATCGATGGCCTCAACACACAGCTCCTTGCGTATAGCGATCCTATCGTTATTGCATCCTCTTTGTATCTGTTGCTCTTTTTCACCAAAATCAACATCCAAAGCAGTGTCATCAATTTCATCAGCGCCTCCTCGTTTGCGGTCTTCTTGCTGCACTTGAATCCTAATTTCTACTTCAAGGCATTCAAAGAACCTATCCAATTCATGGATACCACCTACCCTCCACTTCAACTGCTGGGCATCATTACCGTGTTTTTAATAGCCATATTTATATTAAGTATCATTGTGGACCAAATACGCATTATCTTGTGGAATGCTATCAGTTCATTTAACAACAAACAAAAATGAAATCCACTCACTTTTTTTACACTTTTTGCCTTGCCACCATCATGCTTATTAGTCCTTCATGCCATCAAAAACTTTCCATAGGCATCCCTGTGGAAAACTTAGATACCACAACCCTCGCACAAAACGATTTTTATCAATACGCTTGCGGCGGATGGATGGCCAACAACCCCATTCCAAGCGAATATAGTCGTTTTGGCAGTTTCGACAAGTTAGGTTTATCCAACCTTGAACAGCTCAACGACCTCATCACTACGTTGGGACAAACAGAACATCCACAAGGAAGCGTCGAGCAAAAGATAGGCGACTTATACCGTTTGTGTATGAACATGGACCAACGCAACGAATGGGGAACACAACCTGTACAACCCACGTTGCAAGCCATCGAGGCCATCACGTGCAAAGAAGAATTATCTGCCGCATTGGGTAAAGCCATGGAATACGGGTTATGGGGAATGTATGTAGATGCCGATTCCAAAAACTCTACCATGAACATCCTCAACGAATGCCAAGCAGGCTTGACATTGGGCGAAAAGAGTTACTACTTGGACCAAGACGAACATACCGTTTCCATCCGAAAAGCATTTGAAGAATACATCGCTCAGATGTTCACCGCATTTGGTTACTCCGAGGCTGCCGAACATGCACAAACTATCCTACGCATCGAGACACGCATCGCACAAGCCAGCAAAAGCAATGTTGAACTGCGCGACCCTATCGCCAACTACAACAAAATGACAGTGGACCAGTTGCAGGCATTGGTACCACAAGTCGATTGGACCACGTATTTCAACGAGATGCATATCGTACCCGAAAGCTTATCCGTAGGACAAATAGAACACCTACAAGAGATGGGACGCATCTTGGAGGAAGAAGACTTAGAGGATTTGAAACTACTATTCACATGGCAAGTTATCGATGGAAGCGCTTCCTATCTTTCCGATTCCATCTACAATATTTGTTTCAATTTCTATGGCAAGGTATTGAGTGGTAAGGAGCAGCCAAGCCCTCTATGGAAGCGTGCTGTATCCACCGTCAATGGTACTTTGGGAGACGCAGTAGGACAGATGTATGTCAAGAAGTATTTTCCCGAAGAAAACAAGCAAAGAATGCTCGCTTTGGTCAAAAACCTACAGCTCGCTTTACAAGAACGTATCCTATCGCTCACTTGGATGAGCGACACCACCAAAGCGCAAGCTGTAGAGAAACTCAATGCGATGAATATCAAGATTGGCTATCCTAACCAATGGCGTGACTATTCCGCTCTCAACATCAACGCGAGCGAGTCGTTCTATACCAACATACAATACGCGGCCAAGTTTGCAATGGATTATAGCCTCAGCTTCCTCAACAAACCCGTTGACCGAGAGAAGTGGTACATGTATCCGCAAACAGTCAATGCATATTACAACCCCAGCACCAACGAGATTTGTTTCCCTGCGGGTATCTTACAATATCCCTTCTTTGATATGAGTGCCGATGATGCCTTCAACTACGGTGCTATAGGTGTGGTTATTGGACATGAGATGACCCACGGATTTGACGATCAAGGGTCGCAGTTTGACAAAGATGGCAACCTCAACAACTGGTGGACCGAAGAAGACAGAGCACGTTTTGAAGAACGCACCAAAGTGTTGTTGGACTATTTCAATGCCATTGAGGTAGCACCAGGGGTTAATGCCAACGGAGCGTTAACCTTGGGAGAGAACATTGCCGACCATGGCGGATTGCAGATTGCTTACCAAGCGTTCTGCAACAACGAGGCAGCCAAACCGGCCAATCAACGACTCACTGAGCAAGAAGGTTTCACGCCTGCTCAACGTTTCTTCTTGGCTTATAGTCATGTATGGGCGGGAAATATCCGCGCAGAAGAGATTTTGCAACGTACCAAAAACGATCCTCACTCATTGGGCAAGTGGCGTGTGAATGGGGCATTGCCTCACATCAACGCATGGTACGATGCTTGGCAGATAGACTCTTCTTCTCCTATGTATATAGCACCCGAAGAGAGGGCAAGTATTTGGTAAAGTAACTATAAAAACACTATTTCTATGATAAAGCATATTGTATTTTTCCGTCTCGCAGACGAAGCAGAGGGACGTAGCAAACTTGAGAACGCTCAGATTATCCGCGACGGATTGTTGGCACTCAAACAACATGTGGATGTGTTGGTATCTGCCGAAGTAGGCATCAATATTCCTAACGCTCCAAAAACAGATCATGACTTGTGCCTTACCTGCACGTTTGACAAATGGGAAGATTTGGATACTTACCAAAATCATCCTGAGCATGTTAAGGTAGCCGAGTATATTGGTAAATGCAAGACCAATCGTTCTGCGGTGGATTACGTTATCTAATATCTCATTCTTGGGTAGAGATAATAGCATCACGCAGCAAGAATAACGGCAAACCTTATCTTATTGAGCCCCAACGATTATGTTGGGGCTTCTTTGTGGGATGCTATTGTGGAAATAATTCATAATTCATAATTCTTAATTCTTAATTCATAATTCAAAAAACTCCTCCCCTAAGTTAGGGTGTGAAGGAGTGCAACGGAATGCACTCCGAGTGCAGCGCCCGAAGAGTCACCACTCTAAGGAAATAGCGCAAACATAGAACCATTGTCTGTAGGGGGTAGGGGTCTGTCACCCCAAAAGTAAACCAAGATTTATCTGTTTGCAAAATCGGGGCCCCCAGAGTAAACCAAGACTTCGTCTGTTTGCTATGGGGATAAGAAAGCGGAGACATAAGTCGTCTCAACGATGACGCGGTGTCATCGGTCAATACGATCTTATTGTCGAACGCGAGCGGAGAGGTATAGTAGGGGTATAGCAAGGGTATACATATCTTTATCCTTATATATTATAATAGGTAGCCTTTTTATTTACCATTTGCGGTTTTCTAATCTTGAAAAATGTAGAAAAAAATCTCTCAAAATTAGAATATTTTCATAAAAATTTGCGTATTTTATTGAAAACATGTATCTTTGCGGGCTTTTTATGCGGTTCAACGCCCACAAAATTAGACATAAACACCCATCCAAGTACTTTACACTTGGAGTGTTTTTTGTGCGAGAAACATACGAGATACCTATTTTTTAGGATACAATTGAATATAAAAATTAATAATCAATCTTTAATTAATCATGCGAAGGATGAGGTGTTAGACACTCTCCATTTGTGTTAAATTTAATTATGATGAAAAGCAAACGCATTTTGTTCGTACTGGCATCAATTATTGCAACTTTTGGTTCGTTGATGCACGCAGAAGTAACAGGAACGGTCTTGGAAGATGGTACCGGTTGGCCTGTTATTGGTGCTACTGTTTTGCAAGTAGGCACTACTAATGGTACAGTGACTGACTTTGATGGCAATTTCGTATTGAACGTCGAAGAAGGTACAGAATTACAATTTAGTTACATGGGATTTGCTTCACAAGTACTCCCTGCAAGTACCGGTATGGTGGTTCGTTTGAAAGAGGAGACCGAGTTACTTGACGAAGTAGTTGTGGTAGGTTACGGTTCCCAAAAGAAGAAAGAGGTAACGGGTTCTGTTGCTTCTATCAAAGCAGAAGACTTCAACGCTGGTGTTAAGTCCAACCCTGTTGGTTTGCTCCAAGGTAAGGTAGCTGGTTTGAACATTATCAACAACACTTCCGACCCTACTCAAGGTGGTTACAACATCCAGATTCGTGGTTTCTCTACTTTGGATAAAGGTGCTGGTAACAGTCCTTTGTATATCGTAGACGGTGTGCCAGTGTCAAGCATTGACAACATTGCTCCAGAAGAGATTGCTGCTATGGACGTTTTGAAGGACGGTTCAGCTGCTGCTATCTACGGTACACGTGGTACCAATGGTGTTATTCTTATCACCACCAAACGTGGCGAAGGATTCTCCGACAATCCTCACACACAAGTAGAGTATTCAGGTTATGTTAGTTCATCATGGGTAAATGGTGACATGGGTATGGCTACTCCAGACGAGTTTGTTAACTTGGAAGAGATTTCTGGTGGTGCTATCAAACCTACATTATACTACACTCACCTTCCTAATGGCGATAGCACTATCATGCGCACCAATTGGATGGAAGCATTGACTCGCAAGGCTGCTATCACCCACAACCACAACGTGGCTATCTCTGGTGCACACAAAAACTTCAACTACCGTGCATCTGTAGCATTCAAGAATGCTGAGGGTATTGCTCGCAACAACAACCGCCAAGAAGTGATGGGTAAGATTGCAGCACAACAAAAAGCGCTTAACGGTTGGTTGGATTTGCAATATGACTTGTCATACATGCACTATCGCAACGACTATTTCTGTGGCGACTTCAAGATGGCTGCTACCTTGAATCCTACGTATCCTATCTACGATGCTAAATCTCCAACGGGTTACTTCAAACCAACTGGAACAGGCTTGAGCAACCCTGTAGAGAACATGAATCAAAAAGAAAGCTACCAAGATGGTAACTATTTCCGTGGAAGTATCAAAGCTACTGTTAACATCAAGGCTGTTGAAGGTTTGAAAGTGAGTGGTTTCGCTGCTATCGAAGAGGGTGACAACCGCAACTACTGGTCCAACAAACAAATCTCCACTGACGAGAGTGGTTCAGGTATGGCAGGCCGTAGCAATAGCATGAACTTCAGCCAACTTTATGAAGGAACAGTGGACTATGCACACAGCTGGGGTGACCACACATTGGTGGGCGTAGCTGGTTTCTCATACCAAAAATTCATGTACGATGGTTCAGAGATCTCCAACAAAGGTTTCCCAACCGACAACATGAAATATTTCCAAATCGGTAATGGTGATGCTACCAAACAATATTTGAACGTATCTTCTTATCGCAACTCCAACTCTTTGGCAGCTGCTTTCTTACGTTTGAACTACAACTTCAAGGAGAAATACCTTGTATCAGCATCTCTCCGTGCTGAGGGTTCCAGCCGTTTCGGTGCCAACAACAAGTGGGGATGGTTCCCTGCAGTAAGTGCTGGTTGGCGTATCAAGGGTGAGGATTTCATGCGTGACCAAGACTGGTGTAACGAGTTGAAACTACGTGTTGGTTTCGGTGTTACCGGTAACAACTTGGGTTCTGATCTCCAATCCATCGCTATGTTGAGCAACGGTGGTACATTCTGGTACAACGGTGCATATGTTTACACGTACGCTGTTAGCCGCAACGTTAACCCTGACTTGCGTTGGGAGAAGAAATTTGAGTACAACATCGGTGTTGACTACTCCTTCTTAGACAACCGTTTGTATGGTAGCTTGGATGGCTATTTCCGTAATACCAAGGACCTTTTGTGGGATTACGAAGTGCCAACTCCTCCATATCAATATCCTACTTTGTTAGCCAACGCTGGTGAGATGAAGAGTTACGGTGTGGAATTGGCTATCTCAGGTATTCCTGTTAAGACCAAGGACTGGACATGGGTTTCTACTCCTACTGTTGCATGGAACCGTTGCTACATCTCCAAACTCTCTGACCCAAGCAAGGGCTTCAACTATACCCAAACTACATCAGGTGGTATCGGTGGTGAGAATGGTTTGATGAACACCAACACACAAATCCTTATCGAGGGTCAATCTATCGGTGAGTTCTACGGCTACAAGTTCTTCGGTATCAAGGATGATGGTTCATGGGTTTACACTACCCCTGCAGGTGGTTACACCTCATCTCCAGTGGAGAGCCATCGTCAAGCATTGGGTAATGCACAACCAGCTGTTACTTATGGTTGGAACAACACCATCAAGTGGCGTGATTTGGACATCACCATCTTCATGCGTGGTGTGATTGGCAACAAGATTTTGAATGTTACCCGTATAGCTTATGGTCCACAAAGCAGCTTGTCAAGCAATATCTTTATGCATGATGTATTGAATCATTACTACTACAATGGTAAAGATATGGGTATCATCAACTCCAACAAGACTGACTTCTCTGACTACTACTTGGAAGATGGTTCATACCTCAAGTTGGACAACATCACAGTGGGTTATACCTTCAAGTTCGACGACAACAAGTATATCAAGTCCCTCCGTTTGTATGCAACTGCTCAAAACTTGTTCACCCTCACTTCTTATTCAGGTCAAGATCCTGAGGTTAATACAACCAACGTATGGGGCGCAGGTATTGATGACGTAAGTTTCTATCCAACAACTGCAAGTTGCATGTTTGGTGTTAATCTAACATTATTCTAATCACAAATACATTCGAACAAATGAAAAAGTTATTTATATTAGCAATCGCTGCAGTTGCGCTTCTTACCACTTCATGTGAAGGATTCTTAGAAGAAGAGAACTTTGGCAATCCTACTATCGAGGATATGATGTCTAACGAAGCAAACGTTGTTTTGTTGGTTGGACAAGCATATGCCGAAGTGAAATGGGTACACGACCACTGGGGTTATTGGGGTGTATCATCCCTTACCGCTGATGAGTGTGTATGTCCTACTCGTACTCCAGGTGAACACTGGGCTGATGGTGGATATTGGAAAAACCTCAATACACACAACTGGAATGCATTTGGTGATGCATTCAAGAATATTTGGAACTCTACTATCTCAGGTGCCGTTTTGTGCAACAAACTCATCCAAACACTTGATGACTACCAAGAGAACATGAGCACCGAGATTTATCTCCAATACCGTGGTGAGTTGGAGGTTATGCGTTCCTATTATTATTATTTATTGTTTGACTGCTTCGGCCGTATCCCTTATTTGGAGAGCTTTGAAGACGTTACCGAGCCATTGATGGAACCAGAGATCGTTTGGTCACATCTTGTTGCATGCTTGGAGCGCAATGCGCCTAACTTGCCAGCAGTGAACGATGCTACCCGTGCTACCAATTATGGTCGCGTGACTCAAGGTATGGCATACTCTTTGTTAGCACGTTTGTATCTCAATGCTGAGTCTTATGGCTGTACTACCGACAACATCAAGTTCCCAGAAGGTTGCGAAGTGAAGATCGCTTCAAGCAACGATTTCTATACCAATGCTGTTCGCTGCTGCGATATGGTTATCAACTCTGGTTCATATAGCATCGAGGAAAACTTCTTTGATAACTTCAAGATCTTGAACGAGAATAGTCGTGAGAACATCTTTGTTATCGTAGAAGATGGCAATGCTAAGTTTGACATGCGATACAATGGTTCTATGGCTAACAAGATGCGTATGGTGCACTTGTCACTACACTACTGCCACCAAACCACTTGGAACATGATCGAGAAACCTTGGAACGGTTTTGCTGCACGTCCTGCTTTCATGGCGTTGTATGATGGCAAAGACGTTCGTGGTGCTGGTGAAGCATACGGTACCGATACTTTAGGAACCAAGGGTACCAAACAATTTGGTTGGTTCATTGGCCCTGTAACAGACAAAGATGGCAACGTCTTGAAAGACGAAAACGGCGACCTCGCTATCGTTACCAAGGATATCGAAGAGACATTGACCGAAGCGACTTGGAATGATGGTGCACGCTTCTGGAAATATGAAGTGGACAAAGCTAAAAAATACGACTGGGCAGAGAACGACTATGTTTTGATGCGTTATGCTGACGTGCTTTGGATGAAGGAAGAGGCTATCCTCCGCGGTGGTCAAGGAACTTCTGGTTTCAATACTCCTGACTTCGATCGCCTCAAAAAACGTGCGTTCGCTTACGAAGCTAACGGTTTGGCTGCTTACAACGCTGCTTACCCAGACGTCTTGACTTTGGACAAGATTTTGGACGAGCGTGGTCGTGAGTTTGCTTGGGAATGTATTCGTCGTCGCGACTTGATCCGTTTCGGCAAGTTCGAAGAGGTACAATACGTTGATGCTAAACAACCTTATCGTCAATGGTTCCCTATCCCATTCTCAGTAATCGAGAAAGCTAAACGTGATGAACAAGGTAATCCTATTTGGACTCAAAACGAGGGTTACTAATCTATATAGAAAACAATTAAAAAACTTTATTATTAACTTAATTTAACCATTAAATTATTATGAAGAAATTTGGTATTTTTATGTGCTCATTGGCACTTGCTGGTATGATGTTCACATCATGCGAAGGCAATCAAAATGGTGGTGGAATCGACATCAACAACTTGGTAGAAGATGGTTTCTACGCTGTTGGCGACGCTTGCCCTATCAAGTCAGTTAACGACAAAGACGCTGTTTTGGCTCAAATGTCACAAGGTATCAACGAAGTGTTGATGGATCAAAAAAAATTGCCTTGGGAAGAGTCTAAACGTGCAGGTATGTGGGAGAAATACATCTACCTTGAGGCTGACAAAGAGTTCGAACTTATTTTGAAAGAAGGTGCCAACGCTACTATCTACGGTGCTGACCTTACCAAACAAGAACTTGTTACCGACGGTAGCCCACTTGAAGGATACAAAGGTAGCCTTATTATTGGCAAGAAAATGAAAGTTCAAGAATCTGGTCTTTATCACATCGTTCTTGACCTTAACATGGACGGTGCACTCGACTTGACAGGTAAAGAGCAAATCATCGTTGCTCCTGTTACATGGGGTGTTTCTGGCGCTATGAACGGCTGGGGTATGACTGAAGGTACTATGGAATTTAAATCAGCTAAAGAAATCGTTTGGACATGGAAAGATTGCGACATGGCTGCTGGTGGTAAATTCAAATTCAAAGATGTTAAGAGTGCTTGGAAGATCGTTCTTGACGATGCTGGTGCTGTAAAAGCTCACACCAACCTCGGTGTAGATTGCCAAAACGGTGGTGCTGACATCGCTGTTGAGAAAGGTGGTTTGTATGACATCACTTTGACCTACAACTTGGCTAAAGGTGTTATCGCTAACAGCTACAAATACGAAGTTGTTTTGACCAAAGAATCTACATTGCCTACTACAATGAACATGATCGGTGAAGAGTTTGGTAGCTGGACATGGGACAACGCTGGTGTAGTTGAGTTGACTCCTGTACACTCAAAACCAGGTATGTTCTGGTGCACACGCCTTATCAGCGCTGGCAAACCATTCAAATTCTGCGCTAAGAAAGAGTGGAATGGTGACTTCACCAACCTCGGTGCTGAAGATACTGGCTTCACCGTAGCTGATAACAACTGTACAGTAGCTGAAACTGGCCTTTACACTATCGTTATCGACATCAAGGGTGCTAAGATCACTATCGCTAAGGCTGAAGTATTTGGTATCGGTGATGCATTTGGTAGCTGGGATGCTGGTAAATATCCATTTACTATCAACGAAGATGGTACTGCTACTATCACTACCGCTGCTGCTGGTAACCTCCGTATGTACACTGCTGTTCCTGGCGTTGACTGGTGGCAAGCTGAGTACAACATCTACGATGGTAAGATCCAATACCGTGGTGAAGGTGGCGACCAAGCTGCTGTAGCTGTTGCTGCTAACGCTGTTGTTACCGTTAACTTCAACGCTGGTACTGGTGAGATTAAATAATAATCCGTAGATTATATATCTCAATACAATGGCCCCGAGTTCTTCTCGGGGCTTTTTTATGTCTTATCCTGACGACCTACTGCGGCATGAATCATAAAAAGCGGGGCTACCTAACCATAAACGTCACAAAAATTTGCATGGAATATGTTTTTTTTAGTAATTTTGCAATCACTAACAACATTGTGTTATGACACATCAATATGATTTTCTCATTATCGGTTCAGGTGTAGCTGGAATGAGTTTCGCGCTCAAAGTAGCGCGCACACAAAAGTATCGGATTGCCTTGTGCTGCAAGACCACGTTAGCGGAAGCCAACACATCCAAGGCTCAAGGCGGAATAGCTTCGGTGACGAACCTTCAGGTGGACGATTTTGACAAGCACATCCACGACACGATGGTGGCGGGTGACTGGTTGAGCGACCCAGCTGCAGTAGAGCAAGTGGTTCGCAATGCACCCAAACAGATAGAGGAGTTGGTCAATTGGGGTGTTTGTTTCGACAAGAACGAGCAGGGTGACTTCGACTTGCATCGTGAGGGCGGTCATTCCGAGTTTCGTATCCTACACCATGCCGACGATACGGGGGCCGAGATTCAGCGAGGACTGATGGAGGCGGTGAAAAGCAATCCGTATATAGATATCTACGAACATCATTTCGCTGTTGAGATCATCACGCAGCACCATTTGGGTGTACGGGTCACCCGACGCACGCCGGATATTGAGTGTTATGGCGCTTATATCCTCAATCCTGAGACACAGAAGATTGACACATTCTTGAGTAGGATTACGTTGATGGCTACAGGAGGTATAGGGGCTATCTATGCTACTACCACCAATCCTGATATTGCGACGGGTGATGGTATAGCGATGGTGTACCGTGCCAAGGGACAAGTGAAGGATATGGAGTTTGTTCAGTTCCACCCTACGGCTCTTTATAGTCCCAACGAGACGCATCCTGCTTACCTCATCACGGAGGCCATGCGTGGTTATGGAGGTATCTTACGTTTGCCTAATGGTGAGGAGTTTATGCAGAAGTATGACGCACGACTCTCGTTGGCTCCACGCGATATAGTGGCGCGCGCTATTGATAATGAGATGAAGATACACGGTTTGGATCATGTCTGTTTGGACGTGACGCACAAGCCTGCTGAGGAGACGAAGATGCATTTTCCTAATATCTATGCCAAGTGTTTGAGTATGGGTATTGATATCACCAAGCAGTATATCCCTGTTACGCCATGTGCGCATTATATGTGTGGGGGTATCAAGGTCAATTTGGATGCGGAGTCCAGTATCCGTCGTTTGTATGCGGTAGGTGAATGTTCGTGTACGGGCTTGCATGGTGGCAATCGTTTGGCGAGCAATTCGCTTATTGAGGCGGTTGTCTATGCGGATGCAGCAGCCAAGCATAGTCTGTCGGTGATAGAGCAGTATGATTTCAATACGGATATCCCTGAGTGGAATGATGAAGGAACGATGACGAATGAGGAGTATGTATTGATTTCTCAGGACATGCGTGAGGTAGGTCAAGTGATGTCGACGTATGTAGGTATTGTACGTTCGGACTTACGTTTGCGTCGTGCTTGGGAGCGTTTGGATTTGTTGTATGAGGAGACGGAAGACTTGTTCAAGCGTGTTAAGGCTACTAAGGATATATGCGAATTGCGTAATATGATTAACGTGGGGTATTTGATTACTCGTCAGGCTATTGAGCGTAAGGAGTCGAGGGGTTTGCATTACACGATAGACTATCCCAAGCAGGAGAAGGACAATCCCAACGAAGTGTGGTAGGGGAATTGCAGAGGCAATTGGTATTTGGGTAAGCGTATAAGTGAGGAAATTCTTCAGGGTGAAGATCGTGCTGAATATGGTAGTCAAGTTATTCTACAACTCTCCAAAGAGCTGACTAATATATATGGTAAAGGTTTTACTAAAAGCTACTTATATAATTTCGTACGCTTCTATAAAACTTTTCCAAACATTTTCCAATCGCCGATTGGACAATCTAAATTACTATCATGGACTCACTATAATTTGCTACTTGACGTCTCTAACGACGAGGCGCGAGCGTGGTATGCAGACGAGGCATATCGTGAGGGGTGGAGTGTTCGCACGATGCAACGCAATATATCTTCGCAGTATTACCATCGCATGCTTTTGTCGCAGCACAAAGAGGGTGTGCGCGAGGAAATGAAGCAACTCACAGCTCCTATGCAATCGGATAAGCTTGAGTTTATAAAGAATCCTGTCGTGGCAGAGTTCTTGGGATTGGCTCCTAATAGCGATTTGTACGAGTCGAAGTTAGAGAGTGCCATTATCGCTCATATCCAAAAGTTTGTGATGGAACTTGGCAAGGGATATGCTTTCGTGGCTCGCCAGCAGCATATTCGTACAGACATGGGGGATTTTTATATTGATTTGGTGTTTTATAACTATATCTTAAAGTGTTTCTTGTTGATAGATTTAAAGACGACCCAAATAACTCATCAGGATGTAGGTCAAATGGATATGTATGTCCGTATGTATGACCAACTGAAACGTACTGAAGGGGATAATCCGACTATTGGTCTTGTTCTTTGTGCTGACACGAGTGAGGATATGGCTCTTTATTCGGTTTTGCATGAGAATCCTCAACTCTTCCAAGCCAAATATATGCTTTATCTTCCTACGAAAGAGGAGTTAGCAAAAGAGATTGAAGAACAAAAGACTATATACATGCTTCAGCAAGGCGAATGAAGCAGTTTATGAGACTTATCATGGCATAGATGAAAACTCTCGACACTGTTGAGAGAAATTAGTTGAACATTGAACCCGCAGCCCTGCCGTCCTCTAGAAGGTAATTAAAAAATCAAAATTAATAATTAAATTAACTTTTATGTCAAAGATTCAACTTCCTGAGAATGCCAATCGTCCTCTCAAGCCAGGAGAGAAGTACGAGCCTATTCTCAAACCACAGAATGATTATCCTGAGATCACGCCTTATAGTGTGATTATGGGTGTTGTGATGGCTGTTATTTTTTCTGCAGCCGCAGCATATTTGGGCCTCAAGGTAGGTCAAGTTTTCGAGGCTGCTATTCCTATTGCTATTATCGCGGTGGGTCTTTCTTCTGCTATGAAGCGTAAGAATGCTTTGGGTGAGAATGTTATTATCCAGAGTATTGGTGCGTCGAGTGGTGTGATAGTAGCGGGTGCTATTTTCACTTTGCCAGCGCTTTATATCCTTCAGGCCAAGTATCCTGATATCACGGTCACTTTCATGCAAGTGTTCTTGTCGTCGTTGTTGGGTGGTTGTTTGGGTATATTGTTTTTGATTCCTTTCCGCAAGTATTTCGTTCAGGAGAAGCATGGTGAGTATCCTTTCCCTGAGGCTACGGCTACTACGCAGGTTCTTGTGTCGGGTGAAGGTGGTGGCAATCAGGCCAAGCCTCTCATTTGGGCTGCGGGTATTGGTGGTTTGTATGATTTTGCTGTTTCCACTTTTGGTCTTTGGACGGAAAGTCTGAGTACTCGAATGATGGGTTGGGGTGAAGCGTTGGCTGCTAAGTTCAAGCTTGTTTTCTCCATCAACACATCGGCAGCGGTGCTTGGTTTGGGTTATATTATCGGTTTGAAGTACGCTGCTGTTATCTGTGCGGGTTCGTTCTTTGTATGGTGGGTTTTGCTTCCATTGTTGGGCAGTGTGCCAGGTATGGAGTCGATAGATCCTGATTTGATGTTCAAGGATTATGGTCGTAATATTGGTATCGGTGCCATCGCTATGGCAGGTTTGATTGGTATCGTTAAGAGTTGGGGTGTTATCAAGTCGGCTGTTGGATTGGCTGGCAAGGAGTTAGGTGGCAAGGGCAAGCAAGTCATTCAAGCCTCGTTACGTACAGAGAAGGATTTGAGTATGAAGTTTATTGTCTTGGCTATTGCGGTGGCATTGCTTATCACGTTGGTATTCTTCTGGATAGGTGTGTTGGGTAATATCTGGCAAGCGTTGGTAGCGTTCCTTGTGGTGGCTGTTATTGCTTTCCTATTCACTACGGTGGCGGCTAATGCTATTGCTATTGTGGGTAGTAACCCTGTTAGTGGTATGACGTTGATGACGTTGATTATCGCTTCGGTTATTTTCGTGGCTGTAGGTATGAAGGGTTCGAGTGGTATGGTAGGAGCGATGGTTATCGGTGGTGTTGTATGTACGGCATTGTCTATGGCGGGTGGTTTCATTACCGACCTTAAGATTGGTTATTGGATTGGTACTACTCCTCGCAAGCAAGAGACTTGGAAGTTCTTGGGTACGTTGGTTAGTGCGGCTACTGTAGGTGGTGTGATGATTATTCTCAACAAGACGTATGGTTTTGTTGGTGAGAATGCTTTGGTTGCTCCTCAGGCGAATGCGATGGCAGCGGTTATTGAGCCGTTGATGAGTGGTCAGGGTGCTCCATGGATGTTGTATTTGGCTGGTGCTATTTTGGCTTTGGTGCTTAATATCTTAGGTGTTCCTGTTTTGGCTTTTGCTTTGGGTATGTTTATCCCATTGAGTTTGAATACGCCATTGTTGGTAGGTGGTGCTATCTCATGGTTGGTTAGCCGTAAGCGTGAGAAGGATGGTGACAAGGCTGAGGAGTTGGCTCTGGCACGTAACGAGAAGGGTACATTGATTGCCTCTGGTTTCATTGCTGGTGGTGCGTTGATGGGTGTAGTGAGTGCTTTGATTAAGTTCTGCGGTGTTGAGTGTTATTTAGGCACTTGGGCAGCGAGCAGCGGAGCTGCATTGGTAGGTGTAGCTGCTTATGTAGCATTGATTGTTTACTTCATTCTTGCCAGCAAGAAGACGAAATAAGCGCTTCTCTAAATTCTAAACACAAAAACTCGGATGTGCTTTGCGTGTCCGAGTTTTTTATTTCCCGCTGCCGAGTAAATATTCTTCTATTGCCTCGACTTGTTAGTCGGGTATCCTCTCTTCCTTTGTCCATTGTCCCGAATATTATTCGGGTATCCCCGTATTCCCATCATTTGGTTCAGTTCTCACGGCTACCCCCGCGAGTAATTCCCGCCCCCTAAACTATAGACTCTTCGTGCTCTCCAGTTTGCGCAATCTTAAAGTTGAACTTTAAATTTGCGAACATTATGGAGTATATTTATCGTGCTATTTCAGACAGTATTTTAGAGCCTATTCAGTATTATTCTGTTATTACGATTACTGGTCCTCGTCAGGTAGGAAAGACTACTTTGTGTAAGAATTTATTTCCTGATTATGAATATATCAATTTGGAGCGTCCTTCCCACGGTAATAATCGGGGCCCCCAGAGTAAACCAAGACTTCGTCTGTTTGCTATGGGGAGAAGCTCAACTTTAGAAATCTTGCAAAAGATTAACGCCTCTCCACTTTTTGCTCAAAAAAAGATTTTTCCGAGAATATGACAAGTTTTAGCAGTTTGACGCAGTAATTTTGCACCCGAAATTGGTTTTCAAATACTAAAATCCAGACTTTCTACCAAAATATTTGCATAAAATGCAAAAAAAGTTGTATCTTTGGGGGCTAAATATAGAAAACCAATAAATTGATATATTATGAAAAGATTGTTTTTTATCGCAGTTGCGTTGTTTACCATTTCTACAATGGTTGCTAATGTTACTATCCAAACGAATTTTGATGGAATCGTCTTATGCCAATCCACACGTGAAGAAATCAAAGAATTATTCGCGTCAAAAGGCTTTGTGCTAACTAAAGATACAGCCAATAATATAGCAGGCTTAGAAGTATATGTTGAAACATATAGCGGCACATATCAGCACGAAGAGATGATCTTTGAGACAATTTACCTTTTTTATTTA
>ERZ808048.13-NODE-13-length-43274-cov-4.888001_pt1 | contig 43274 bp, 25 predicted proteins | sample MGYA00380197_ERZ808048 | MGnify/ENA primary metagenome ERZ808048 (study PRJEB31490, sample SAMN06133377) | cow dung metagenome | isolation source: M1 | host: cow | place: China: Chengdu | collected 2015-05 ... | reverse complement strand
GCGAAAAAAAAACGGGGCCCCAAAAGTAAACAAAGACTTTGTCTGTTTGCTTTTGGGAGAAGAAAAGCGGAGGTACGAGTTGCTTTCAATGATAGAGCAGAGCGATATCATTCGTGCAACCTCGTTACCGAACGCGACACCAATCACCTATGCATAACGAAACGAAAGACATACTATGGAATAGTAATTACATCAAGGTTTGGATAGGCAATTTCTTGATGTACTTCGCTTTTATGCTCCTAACACCACTCTTGCCTTTGTATCTCAGCGACACGTATGCTGCGGATAAACAGGTAATAGGACTCGTGTTGTCGGGATACGCATTGGCGGCATTGGCTATCCGACCTTTCAGCGGATTTTTCGTTGATAGTTTTCCAAGAAAACACGTACTGTTGTTCTTCTATTTCATCACGGCTGCACTGTTTGGGGGCTACCTATTGGCGGGCACATTGACTGTCTTTGCCATCTTCAGAATGGTGCATGGAGCACCCTTTGGAGCATCAGGCGTCGCATTGTCCACCATGGCCATCGATGTACTACCTTCATCCAGACGAGCCGAAGGAATAGGATACTATGGACTGAGCAACAATATTGCAACCGCTATCAGCCCATCAGTGGCAATGCTACTCTTTGACCGATACCAAAGCTACGAAATGCTCTTTTGGTTGGCATTGATCACATCAGTATTCGGAGTGATAACTCTCAGTACCATCAAAACAAAAAAACGTGAAACGACCCCTAACAAAACGCCCTTGTCATTGGATAGGTTTATCATGTTGAAAGGATGGGCACATTTCTTGGTTATTTTTGGAGTGGCATTCGCCTTTAGCATATTAGCAACCTATGTGGCTATTTATGGCAGAGACCAATTGGGTATCACATCTGGAACAGGATTGTTCTTTACACTATTGGCCATCGGACTGATCATTTCACGATTGACAGGAAGTAGAACACTACGCAAAGGACGAATAGTGGAAAATGCATCCATTGGCATATTGGTATCCATCAGCGGATTCATACTCTTTGCTGCCGTGCAAAACCCCATAGGCTATTATATTGCACCCTTTATTATTGGACTTGGCAATGGACATCTATGGCCAGCTTTCCAAATGATGTTCATCAATATGGCACCTCATACCCAAAGAGGAACTGCCAACTCAACCATTTTAACTGGATGGGATTTAGGCATGGGAGTAGGAATGTTGATAGGCGGAGTAGTAGCCGAACATTGCGGATATACAAGCGCCTTCTGGACAGGAATAGGACTCTACGCAATAGCACTAATCTTCTATTTTGCATACGTGAGAGGATTTTATTTGAGGAATAAGATACACGATTAGAGCGCGTCGCGTTCGGTAACGAGATTGCGCAGACCGATGACCACGCGTTCGGTAACGAGATTGCGCGAATGATATCGTCGCGTTCAACAATAAGGTCGCATTGACCGATGACCGCGTCATCGTTTGGGCGACTTATGTTTCCGCTCTCCCAAAAGCAAACAGACGGAGTCTTGGTTTACTTTTGGGTACCCGATGGGGGCATGCTGAAACCCTTAGAACCCTTAGAACCTTTAGAACTTTAAAAACTCTTGAAACAGCACCATAGGTGCGATGAACCTTTGAACCCGCACCGCAGGTGCGATGAAACAAGCCGCTTTGCGGCATGAAACATTTTTTTGAAAAAAAACACATTATGAGTTTTCCACTTAATAAGCAATTAGTTGATCAGACCTGTGCTGATTTTGGTTTGCGTAATGCGCATGAGTTAGGTAATGCATCTATCAGGCAATTGGTAGGTGTAGTCAAGGACATTGAGCGTGCCACGGGTGAGGAGTTTATTCACATGGAGTTGGGCGAACCGGGATTGCCTGCGGAGTCGGTCGGTATAGCGGCGGAGCACAAGGCGTTGAAGGCAGGTGTTGGTTCGCATTATCCTATCATTACGGGTATACCCGAGGTGAAGCATTGGGGTAGTGAGTTCGTGAGGGCTTTTATAGGCTTGGACATCCCGGGTGAATGTATTGTGCCAACGGTAGGTAGCATGCAGGCGGCTTTTGCTTTGAACATGACGATGTCGCAGTTGGATGAGAAGCGTGATACGGTCTTGTTTATCGATCCATGTTTCCCTGTTCAGAAGCAGCAGTGCAAAGTGATTGGTGTGCGCGTTGCCTCGTTTGATGTGGCGGACTATCGTGGCGAATTGTTGGAGAAAGAGTTGGAGAAGCATTTGCAGACCGGCCGTATTGCGGCGATATTATTTTCCAATCCTAATAATCCTACTTGGATGTGTCTCACGGAGCGTGAGTTGGAGATTATCGGTCGTTTGGCTACCAATTACAATGCCTTGGTTATTGAGGACTTAGCCTATCTGAATATGGATTTCCGTGCGGAGCGTGGTACGCCATACGAGCCTCCTTATCAGCCTTCGGTAGGCCGTTATACCAACAATTGTGTGCACATGATTTCCTGTTCCAAGATGTTCTCGTATGCCGGCCAGCGTGGAGCTATTGTGGCTATCAATCCATTTTTCGCGGCGCGTAAGTTCGACAAGTTAGCCAAGCGTTATGGCAACGATGGCCAGTTCTTGCGCAATTTCGTTTACATCATTTTGTACAGCTTGTCGTCGGGCGTAGCACATTCCGTGCAGTATGCCATGGCGGCTATGTTCAAGGCGGCGTGCCAAGGGAAGATTGATTTTGTCAACAACACACGCGAGTATGCATATCGTGCCAATCGTATCAAGCAGATCATGTTGAAGAATGGTTTCCATATCGTTTACGACAAGGATGCGGACGATATGACGGTGGGAGACGGCTTCTTCTTCACTTTTGGCTACAAGGATTGGACGGGAGAGCAGATGTTGAACAAGTTGATTTATTATGGTGTGTCGGCGATTGCTTTGGGCAGTACGGGTGCTGTGCGTGAGGGAATGCGTGGTTGCGCATCCTCTATACGCGAAGAGCAGTACGAGGAGCTCGACAAACGTTTGGCTTTGTTTAATGAGGAGTATAAAGATAAATAATTTTTTTGGTATATGAAACGTAATGTATTGTTAGGATTGCTATGTTTAGTTGCGATGACGATGGTTGCCAAACCCAATTCAACCATTCGCATCGATAGGGCCGAGCCACTTCATTGGTGGACAGACATGAATTGCCCTTTGACCCTCATGTTACATGGTCAGGATTTAGCGGGAGCACAGGTTACCATCGCAGAACTCAAGGGAAACAAAATAGTCAAGGGAGCATGCCAGGGATTGGTCTATAAGTCGCAGCATGATGCCCAATCGCCCAATTATCTTTTTGTCGATTTGGATGTCAACCAAGCGGGTACTTATCGCATCACCTTGACCAAGAATGGCAAGTCGGCATCGTGGGACTATACGATCCAAACGCGTCGTGAGGGAAGTCGTGACCGTCAGGGCTTCACGTCCGCCGATATGATTTACCTCATCATGTCCGACCGTTTTGTGGATGGCGACGAGACCAACAATACCATGCCGGGCATGGCTGAACGTGCCAACAAAAACAACGTGCATGGACGTTTCGGTGGCGACATACAAGGAGTCATCAATTCGCTTGACCACATAGCCGCTTTGGGTGCTACGGCTATATGGGCGACACCTTTCCTCGAGGACAACGAAGCTGCATGGTCTTATCATGGTTATGCTTGTTCCGACTACTACCATATCGACCCACGCTTTGGCTCCAACGACCTCTATCGTGAGATGGTCGCCAAGGCTCATGAGAAGGGCATTAAGATCATCATGGACATGGTGCCTAACCATTGTGGCGGAACGCATTGGTGGATGAAGGACCTCCCATACCAAGACTGGATCAACCAGTTTGACACCTTCACCAATACGCACAATGTCTTTTCGGCTAATTATGATACCAATGCTTCGCAGTTCGACCGTCTCTTGTCCAACCGCGGATGGTTCGACCGTCCTATGCCTGACATGAACCTCGAAAACCCTGACTTGTTGCACTATTTCAAGCAGTGGGCTATTTGGTGGATTGAGTATGCCAACTTGGATGGTTTGCGTGTCGATACCTATCCTTATATAGAGATGCTCCCAGGTAGCGAATGGATCAAGGCTATCATGGACGAGTATCCGTCTTTCAATATCGTTGGCGAGTGTTGGACACGTCCTGCGCCTGCGGTTGCTTATTGGCAGTCCGGTGTCAAGAACCACAATGGCTTCGATAGTCATCTCAAGACTGTGATGGATTTTCCTGTGGAGGAGGCTATACGTCAGGCGTTGGAGAACGATGGCAACGGGTGGGGGAATGGTTTGACGCGTGTGTACGATGCCATGGCGATGGATTATCTTTATGCCGATGTGAACAATATCATGATCATGTTAGGCAATCACGATATGGACCGTATTGCGGATGTGGTGAAGGATCAAGACCCACGTCGTGTTAAGTTGGCGAATGTTTTGTTGGCGACCATGCGTGGTATTCCTCAAGTCTTTTATGGGGACGAGTATGGCATGAAGTCGGCCGACCGTTCGTTGGGTCATTCCACGTTGCGTATGCCATTGCCATTGGGTGAACAGGTAACGCCTGAGCAGAAGGAGATGTTTGATTTCCAGAGTCGTCTTTTCCAATGGAGAAAGGGTGAGAAGGTCATTCATACAGGTAAGACGATGCATTTCATGAGTCGTGACAACACGTATGCTTATTTCCGTTACAACGAGGAGGAGGCTGTTTTTGTTTTTGCCAATGCCAGTGAGGATGCTCGCACTATTCCTACGGCGCATTATGCTGAGATACTTAGCCTTTACAACCCTGTCGGTGTGGATATCTTAACGGGTGAGACGGTTGATTTGTCCAAAACGAACATCAAGGTCCAACCCCTTTCCACGTTGGTTGTTAAACTAACGAAGTGATGCGCTACGCGCATGAAGAATGATTCACTGCGTTCATGAAACAGCCGCAAGGCGTGAAACAAGCACCTCTGGTGCGTGAAACCTTTCAACTCAATTATCGTTCATGAAAGATGCATGGTAGGTGCATAAAACAAACAAAAACAGGAAGTGATCCTTCCTGTTTTTGTTTTGCGTATCCTCCCTAGAGCAACCCCGTATCGTCCATCCAACAGTAATCAAATCGGGGCCCCCAGAGTAAACCAAGACTCCGTCTGTTTGCTTTGGGGAGAAGAAAAGCGGAGGTACGAGTTGCTTCAACGATGACAAAGTCATCGGTCTGCGCAATCTCGTTACCGAACGCGCAAGCTAAGCATATTTTCAAAACATTTTCGGGAGATTTTCGAGACATTTTGCAGACGATGTCATACGCATCTCGTTCGCATCGCGGACGAGACCGTAGGGTGACCGTAGCTTTTGAACATTGTTTCTATGTGCTAACTTGCAAAGATACCACCTTGGTTGTATATCTCTTGTGACATTTTGCCACATTCAAGATTAGGCAACAACCTCTACAAGTCAAAAAAATATTGTCCCAGTCCTTCCAAACTACTCAATAACTGAACACCACCCACACTCTCAGCAACACAAGCCACCTCGTTATCCAATGCGATACTAATTACTCAAACAAATGCGTTTTGCTATATGACCTTGCTGCAGTATAACAACCCCACTCGTTTGATGAAAATCTTCCCACATGCCACGATAAATGCATTGTCCCACGAGATTGTATATGGATATGGGTTGAGTGAAATCAATGGATGGCTGAGAAAGTGTAGGCAAAGCATTGTAACCTAAAGGATAGGATGTGTATTGATTCTTCTTTTCTTTATATGGTAGGTCTTCTACTCGAAATAAGAACAATCCGATTGCATTATCTACCGATTGAAAACGTACATCTTTGAAAAAGAAACCTCTTTCTTCAATATGAGAATAGATATATCGACCAGCATTGTTAGTACAGTGATGATGGAAGAATATTGACTTATGCTTAGCGATCGTGTATCCCCATTGAGCGTATTGTTTTTTCAGTCCACCCGTTTCAGAAGTATAACCAATATAAGAATTGTCCTCCATGCAACGAATGGTGACACTATCGTTTTGAAAATGGATATAGTAACGATTGCTCACGGGTAAGGAAGTAGCATGAAGGTATACCATTGAATCTTCTGCCATTTGCATGATGCAGTTGGTCGTATATAGCAATTTATCTTGCACCGAACCAAGAGCCATCAAGTGCAGTTGCCAAGGGGAACAAATAGCATACTCCCCCGATTGAAACAAGGTATCTTGTACTAACCAATCATTGGCTTGCTTTGCCGTCGTATAGAGAGCATGCAAGGTTACATCCCGCTTAGGAAAATATGTAGTTCCCGGAGAGTAGGTCGTAGGATGCGATATTGTGGTTTGATATGGTTGTTCGGTCCAACCTAAGAATTGCCATACCTCGTCACTCCATTCCAAGGTAGGCAAAACAACACCTTGTCCAGCTTGTTGTTCCACAAGAGAAGCGCACGGTATATCTACATGCGTATCAAAATGTACAGCAAAAGGGATTGGGTCAAGCAAAGTATAGGATATGGTGATGGAAGCAAAATACAAAGAGTTGACCGTTGCCTTGATTTTCATATACAAATCATTCAAAGGAACTGCCGTGTCAAACGTCTTGGTAATATCGATATACTCCGTACTATAATAACCATTGATAGTCCAATCTGAGAACTTGCCATCAACTATCTCCCATACTACTTGGTCACCTAATGTGAGGTACAAATCCCCTGCTCCACTGGTCTTATTGGAATGCATTGACAACGTAATACTATGCACAACGGCTCTGGGCATATTGGATATCGACAACGTGATACTATCACCTGCGGTAGCACGGGACTTGAAATTGTGAGACTGATGATACGATACCAACAAATCGTCCGTCACATCGCCTTGCAAACTAACTGTATTATAGGACTCAACCAACACTTTTAGCTCTTCGGCCCAAAGTGAACTAGATGACCAAACAAGCAAAGTTGTCAAACATACACGCAACAAGGATTTTATAATTCGCAGCATAAGTTATAGATTTGTTGTGGTGAATGAAGTATATGGTGGGGTTTAGCTGCGAGGAGTTTGGATTCTTCTCCATACCCCCATGTACATCCCACAGCTGTTATATTGGCATTGTGTGCCGTCTGGATATCTATATATGAATCCCCAAACAGTGCTACTCGATCAATATGACGGTATGCCTTAAGCGCTTGTATTATACAATGCCTCACAACCATTGGGTCGGGTTTAGCAGCCAGCCCTTCACGTTTACCATAAACGAAATGAAAAATATTAGGAAAGAAATGATCTACGAGTTGTTGCGCCGCTTCTTGATATTTGTTTGATGCCAACGCCAAAAGATAACCCTCTTGTCTCAAGCGAGTCAATGTCTCTGAGATACAAGGATAAGGTTGAGTAAACGTATAGAGATGCTGTTCATAATAAGTACAAAAATACTCATATGCTTGCTGAATCGTTTCATCATTACGCATCTGCTCTGGTAACATCGTCGTTACAAGGTTCAACACGCCACGACCTATCATGGGCAGATAATCATTGTCCGCCAACGCAGGCAAAGACATTTTCTTTCGAGCAGCATTGCATGCCGAAGCCAAATCAGGCAACGTATGAAGCAAGGTGCCATCCAAATCAAAAATCAATAATTTCATACCAACAATGAATAGTTTGCTTCGATTTGATCAATGCATCGTATATCATCCTGACTAAGCGCAACACACGCCTCTGTCAACGCATCCATAACAAATTGCCTAATATGCGTAGTTGATAAATCCAACTTTGGATGAATCGTCATTAGATTCTCTACACGCTGCCTTACGGATTTGACACCATGCTTAGCCAGTTTCTCTTGATCGGGGGTTATAGCCATCTGCAGGTGCTGGAGGTTCACATCGCAAAGCATCGTTCCATGTACAACGGTAGCTTTTTTGGTCGCATAACAAGCATTGCCTGACACCTTGCGCTCATTAACCAAAATATCGTTGTTCTGCGAACGCGTCGCCTCACAACCCATCTTGGCAAGAACATCCACCATCTGAAGAAGATAAGCTTGAAAAACATCTTGAGCATGCGTGTTGGTCGTAATGAACGAGGTCATTAGATTACCCCTATCCGAATAGACACACCCCCCTCCGCTCTTGCGACGATAAACGGATATATTATTCGCCTGACAATAAGCCACATTCACTTCATTCTCCAACACCTGATGCTTGCCAATAATAACCGTAGGATCAACAATCCATGTAAACAGTACTTCCTCACCAAAACGATCAATATGCTCCGCCACATACTCTTCCATGGCAAGGTACCATACCAATGTCTTATTTTCAGGTGGCAAAAGGTATATCATACTACAATCGAATCGGTTTGGATACTTCTTTGCCCCTACAGAAGCGAACGACTATATCCCTATCATCACCCAAATAAATATAACGTTCGATACGATGCAACAACGAATAGTTGTCATGATTGAGGTAGTGGTCATTCACAACCAATGCATCAAACTCATACCCCTTAATAAAAGCACCCACATTACCGAAGAATGAACCTCCTGCCTTGGTGGCCATATAAAACGCTTCACTCAAACTGATAAAGGGTATCGTTCGCTTGCTTTGAGCATATTGGAGTTTGCTCAGTTGAATAGCATATTGGATTGTACGAAGAACAGACAAGTTATTACCGCCCGACACATCCGTACCTAATGCAACAGGGATGTTGGCTTGTAGGAGTTGTTTGATAGGCGCTATGCCTGAAGCGAGATTGCTATTGGACGTCGGACAATGCACCGCGATCACATTGCACTCGCGCATCAACTCTTTCTCCGCACCATCCGTATAGCAACAGTGAGCCATCAACGTAGGTGTCTGCCCAAAAAGGCCATACTTATGGTACGCATGCGCATACGTCGGCGCGTCAGGTTCTAGTTCCTTGACCCACTCTATTTCTGCCATGTTTTCCGAAAGGTGCGACTGAACAGGCAAGTTATACTGGGAAGCCATTCGCCCTAATTGCTCCAACATATCAGGAGAACAAGAAGGTATAAAACGAGGCGTTACGATAGGTTGACATAACGGATGACTCTCGCCCATCTGCTTGCTATCTAAATATTGCATGAGCGCCTTCAGTCCCGTTATATGCTCCTCTGTGTCACAAACAAGCGGAGAAGGACAGTTCCTATTCATGCCCACCAAACCGATATACGCGCCCATGCCAGACTGGAGAAACATATCCGCCAAGATACGTGTAGCAGCCATATGACTGGTAGCAAAAACAGCCGAACGCATCGTGCCTTGCATCCAAAGTTCATGCACAAAACGACTATACATACGTTTGGCATGATCAATATCGGCAAACCGTATCTCCTCTGGGAACGTATATTTATTGAGCCATTGCAATAGTTCTTCATCCATAGCCACACCCATATTGCGGTACTGTGGAGCATGCACGTGCATGTCACAAAAAGCAGGGATAAGCAGTTGGTCACCAAAATCCGTCACGTGCGCAGCAGCATAACACGAAGGCAATTGCTCGTATATACCCTCCACACAACCATCATCGCCTACACAAAGATAACCCCTCGCCCAAATTTCAAAAGCATTAGGCGTAGGAGTATGAATAATATTGGCACGATAGATATTCATTTATTTCGAGGCTTGAACAACAGTTTCAAAACAAAATAATTGACTATACCCGCAGCAAAAATACTTGGGAAACCCGCTTTGAGTTCTTCCACACCTACCGTAATCAACACGTGCAAGAAGATAAACTGTATAAACAAGTTGAGCACTCTGGCCAATATGAATCCTCCTGCATTGCTTAAAGTTGGTTTCGACCTGAACGTATACCACGCAGAAATCAAATAGTTAAAGACCATTTCAATGGCAAAAGCAATAACAAATGCTACATATGCCAATATGCCCGTTTCTTCACCCCACCATGTCTGAAAGGCTTTAAGTATCCAACGATACAAACCATCTTGTAGGAACATGCCCACCATGCCTACGATGAAGAAACGTACCATCGAACGGTACCTCAACGGTATTTTATCTGTTAGCAATTTCATTGAATAGTATCAAGAATTTGTAACATTTCCTCTTTTGCTGCAACCAATCCTTCTGCATTTCTACCACCAGCTGTAGCCATCCATGGCTGACCACCGCCACCACCTTGAATATGTTTAGCTGCCGACTTGATGATATTGCCTGCATGCAAACCTTTCTCAAGCAATGGTTGAGACAAGAAGAGAGAAATCATAGGTTTGTCCTCTGCCAACGTGGTACCGATAACAGCAAAAGGTATAGTAGCCACTTTGGATTTGAGAAGCGTAAAGACGTTTCGTATCATGTCCACCTTGATATCACCATCCAACATCACCAAACGGATGCCATTGCGATCATTTGCATCACTCATCATCTGCTTGCACAAAATCTCCGCTTTCTCTTGCATGAGGAGTTCCAACTGTTTTTTCAATTGATTATTCTCATCCATCGTCTTGCGTATAGCATTGATCAAGTCAGGAGCATTGTTGAACATACCTCGCAATTGGTTGAGCAAATCTTGTTGTTGGTAGTATAGTTCATCCACTTTTTGCGCAGTCACAGCCTCGATACGTCTCACGCCCGCAGCGACACTCGTCTCCATCAATATACGTAATGAGCCTATCAATCCGGTCGCTTGCACGTGGCAACCACCACACAACTCAACCGATTCGCCAAACTTAATCACGCGTACATCGTCCCCATATTTCTCGCCAAACAATGCCATCGCTCCCATCTCTTTGGCTTGTTGCATAGTAGCATGCCTTGTTTCGTCAAGAGCTAAGTTTTGGCGAATCATTTGGTTGGCGAACTTCTCCACTTCTCGCAACTCTTCAGGAGTCACTTTTTGGAAATGGGAGAAGTCAAATCGCAACGAGTCGGCTGTCACCAAAGAACCTTTTTGCTCCACATGCGTACCCAATACATGACGCAACGCGTAGTGTAAAATGTGCGTAGCAGAGTGGTTGGCTGCTATCGCCTTGCGTCGGCCATCATCCACCTTGGCTAACAAAGTAGCGTGGACATCGTCTGGCATTCTCTCCAATATATGTACCGCGAGATTGTTTTCACGTTTGGTATCCAGCACTGGGCAATCACCCAACCAACCAGAGTCACCTACCTCACCACCCATTTCTGCATAGAAAGGCGTTTGGGTCAGTACCACTTGATAGAAAGATTTATTCTTTTGTACCACCTTGCGATATCGAACGATCTGCGTATCACAACTCAACGTATCATAACCTACAAAAGTAGTTTCGCTATCCAAAACCTCTACCCAATCACTTACATCTTGCTTAGCAGCATTACGTGCACGCTCTTTTTGCAACTGCATTTGTTCATGAAACTCTTGCTCGTTACATGTAAAGCCTTTTTCCCTCAAGATAAGTTCCGTAAGATCCAATGGAAAACCATAAGTATCATACAACGTAAACACATCAACACCACTGATTTGTTTGGTCGTAGATTGCGCCATCAACTTATCCAACAAAGCAATACCTTTTTCCAACGTACGCAAGAAAGCTTCTTCCTCTTCTTTGAGAACTTTGGTAATCAAAGTAGATTGGAGTTTGATTTCTGGATAAGCCTCGCCCATATCGTCAACCAATTGTGGAATAAGTTTGTATAGGAAAGCCTCTCGTTGTTGCAAGAATGTATAACCATATCGCACTGCACGTCTTAGGATGCGTCTGATGACATATCCCGCTTTGGCATTGCTTGGCAGTTGTCCATCAGCAATAGCAAAAGCAATGGTACGGATATGGTCGGCTATCACACGCATGGCTACATCCATTTGCTCGTCCTTGCCGTATTGACAATTGCACAATTGACCAATGAACTGGAGCATAGGTTGGAAAACATCCGAATCGTAGTTGGATTGTTTGCCCTGTAGGGTGCGTACCAATCGTTCAAAACCCATACCTGTATCAATCACTTTCATAGGGAGATTTTCCAAACTACCATCTGCCTTGCGATTGTATTGCATGAAAACAAGGTTCCAAATCTCAATTACTTGAGGATGGTCTTTATTGACCAATTGGTATCCTGGCACATTCTCTTTCTCCTCTTGTGAACGACTATCAACGTGTATCTCAGAGCAAGGGCCACAAGGTCCTGTATCTCCCATTTCCCAGAAGTTATCATGTTTATTACCTTCAATGATATGGTCCTTAGGAAGATGCTTCAACCAAATAGCCTCAGCTTCGTTATCACGTTCGATATGATCCTCTTTGGAACCTTCAAATACGGTCACATACAAATCCTTAGGATCGATGTGTAACACATTGACTATATACTCCCACGCCATGTCGATGGCGCCCTCTTTGAAATAGTCGCCAAATGACCAGTTACCCAACATTTCAAACATGGTGTGGTGATAGGTATCGTGACCTACTTCCTCCAAATCGTTATGTTTGCCACTAACGCGAAGACATTTTTGCGCATCGCACGCACGCGAGAACGTCACTGGGTCGTTACCGAGGATGATGTTTTTGAATTGATTCATACCCGCATTGGTAAACATAAGCGTAGGGTCATCCTTGATAACCATTGGCGCACTTGGAATGACTTGGTGTTGCTTGCTTGCAAAAAAGTCTAAGAAGGATTGTCTAATTTCTTTAGCTGTCATATCTGGATGTTTATTTTTAAGTTCTACGATTGGTTATGCATGTTTATGAGTATTCTCTGGCACTACGATTTGCAAAGGATCTTGATTAATCTCTGCCGTTTGCAATCTTCTTTTGTATAGGTCAATAGCCATATACAGTGCATTGGAGAAACTAGAAGGGTTTGCTGTATTCTTTCCCGCCAAAGCATAGGCTGTACCATGATCAGGAGAGGTTCTTATCATTTGCAATCCTGCTGTAAAGTTAACTCCTTCCATATCCAAAGACTTGAATGGAATGAGTCCTTGATCGTGGTACATAGCCAAGACGGCATCAAAATGGGTATAATCACCAGCGCCAAAGAATCCGTCTGCTGAGTAGGGGCCAAAAGCCATCAAGCCACTTTCTTTGGCCTCCTCAATAGCGGGAATGATGATCTCCTTCTCCTCATCACCCAATAGTCCATTGTCACCGGCATGTGGGTTGAGTGCCAAAACGGCTATTCTAGGTTTTCTAATCCAAAAATCGTTTTGCAACGTAGCATTCAAGATGGTCAGTTTCTCTAAAATACGCTCTTTAGTAATCATACTTGGCACCTTGGCAAGGGGAGTATGGTTGGTAACCAAGGCGATTCGCATACAATCGCTTACCATCATCATGAGACTATTGGTACCCTTACCGAACATAGCCGTCAAGTATTCAGTATGGCCTGAATATTTGAACTGTTCACATTGGATATTCCCTTTATTTATAGGAGCGGTTACCAAGGCATGTACCTCTCCATTCTTCAGATCTTGGCATGCTCTCTTAAGTGATGCCAAGGCTGCTTGACCTGCCTCTTTGGTCGATTGACCGATATTGAGAGGAGTATTGTCTTGATAGCAGGAAATGAGATTCAACTTGCCATCTTTCGCTTGTTTGGGCGATTGTATGATATTGAACGATATATTATGATACTCTTCTCCTAACGTGAGCGCGTGTTGTTTGGCGATTTTAGCATTTCCATAAACAATGGGTTTGCAAATCTCACAAATATGTGGGTCTGCTATACCTTTGAGTAAGATTTCATATCCCACCCCATTGATATCGCCAGCTGTGATTGCTATGATTGGTTTCATTGGATATAATCAATTTAGTATATGGTTAGTCTTGATGAACTTTTTCGTATGGCAGTTTGGTGAGGTCAAATTGTTTTCTCTCCTCGTCTTTGTATCCCAATGCGATAACGCATAAAACGGTCAACTCTTGTGGTACCTTAACAACCTCCTTGACCAAATCTTCGGCTCCTTCTCTGTTGTACACATGGCACCAACATGCACCGATGCCTCTATCTTCTGCCGCTAATAAGATATTGTGCGCAGCGATAGCTCCATCGCATTGCCACGTATCAATCTTGTTGGCATCCAACGCTACCACAATGGCAGCCATTGCTGTCTCAAACATACCGCTACCATACGTGCGGCACCCCTTGAGTGTTCGAAGTTTATTGACATCTGTCACCACATAAAACTCCCATTCATTGCATCGCTTGCCAGCAGGCGACATGAGAGCACATTGCAGGATATAATCGAGATGTTCTTGTTCTATTGGACGATCCTGATACTTTCTGATGGATCGTCTATTTTGGCATAATGTAATAAAGTCTTGCATAATAAGTCTAATTTAAGCGCACAAAGTTACAACAATTTTTACACATTTGCAAATTATAATTCATCGCAGCAATACAAGCACAACGGAAATATAGTAAATGTTTGTTTATATAAAAAAAATGACGTATCTTTGCTGCATAATCTTAAATATCGTTCGATGATGAAGAAGTTTGTTTTATTTTGTTTTGCATTTGCCTTGTGCATGGCATCATGCACCAAGGGTGAGCGTATATTGACGTCAGCCACAGGAAGTATCTACGAGTGTTTGGTCGTGATGAACAACCCTGCTTTGACCGAAAATCAATTAGCCTCTTTGGCACAACACCCCTTGTTGCAGTCTAACGGCTCAGCGTATAGCGAAGCAGCAACGCATCTGTACGACTTGGTTGCTGCTGTCATGGGAGCGGATATGCCATGCATGCCACAGATGGAGAGTTATTTTACCCTCACGCATGTCACACCCAATGCGTTTGATGATTTTTTGAAACCAACGCGTAACATACTCTACGTAGATATCAATCCCAATCAGTATACACAAACCAAAGCCAAATGGTACGTAGATGTATGGTCCACACCCCAAGCGTATTGCCATGTGCAATGTCCATCCAATGATGAATTCATTGCATGGTGGTTGCAAGAAAGCAACAACATACGCGATTGGTTTGTGCGTCAGGAGTTGAACCGCCATGCTAAGTTCTATAAGCATGCCACCAACAAAGAGGGTCGTTCACAACTAACCAAACGTATCGGCGTGGACATGTGGATACCAGAGGATTATATGTTCATTATGGACACAACATTCCGCTTGGCTCCTCCATCACCAAGCGTAGGACAAGAAGTGGATGTACTATGGTTCTGTAACAACAAAGGACCCATGCGCAAGGATTTGGTTGTGTATAGTTACCCCTACACTGATAAGAACACCTTTACACTACCTTACCTTAACGCCCAACGAGATGCTGTTTTGGGTCGCATCATATCGGGAAGCGTAGCCGGTTCGTATATTGGAACCGAATACAAAGTATTCCCTCCTCAATATCGTGCCTTGCATGTACAGCAATCAGGATATGCTGGAGAAGTGCGTGGGTTGTGGAAATTGTATGCCGGCGAAGCAATGGGTGGTCCTTATGTTAGCCACACACGAGTAGATGAGATCAATCAACGCGTGATAAGTGCAGAAGTGTTTATCTATGCCAGTGGTCAGAAGAAACGCAATGCCTTACGTCAAGCCGAAGCAATCTTGTACACGATGGAGTTGCCACAAGAGGTAAATCAAATCGAAGATATACAAATAAGCGCATCAACCAAATGATGCGCTTATTATTTGCTATATTCACTCAGTTCTAACCATCTAAATTCTTTTTCGTCCAACAGTCTTTTGACCTCTTCATAACGGGTAGATACTTGTTGTATAGTCAAGGCATCCAATTGCACGCCTGAGAGTTGTTGTTCCAACGTTGCTTTTTCCTCTTCCAAAGCAGGCAACTCTTGTTCCAGTGTTTGGAGTTCCTGTTTCTCTTTGAAAGTCAATTTGCGCGTAGCAGTAGAATTGTTTTGTTTGGGTTTGACTGTAGGTTTGTTGTTATCCTTGGAAGTAGAAGTAACCTTTTCCGCTTCACTCAAACGATATTGTGTATAGTTGCCTGGGAAATCTTTGACTTTTCCATCTCCTTCAAACACAAAGATATGATCCACTACCCTATCCATAAAATAGCGGTCGTGACTCACCAAGATAAGACAACCTTGATATGCTTTGAGGTACTCTTCCAATACTTGCAAGGTAGGGATATCCAAATCGTTTGTTGGCTCATCCAATATTAAGAAATTAGGATTTCTCATTAGGACGGTACACAAATGCAAGCGTTGTTTTTCTCCGCCTGAAAGTTTGGCAACGAAATCATGCTGTTGGGATGGAGAGAAGAGGAAATGTTGCAGTAGTTGTCCTGCAGTGAGTTTGTTGCCATTGCCCAAATCAATCATCTCTGCAATATCTCTCACCACATCGATCACTTTCTTGTCCTCTTGAAAAGTAAGTCCCGTTTGGGCATAATAACCAAAACGCACCGTCGTTCCTACATCAAACACACCACTATCAGGCTGAAGATATCCCAATAGCAACTTGAGGAAAGTGGACTTGCCTGTTCCATTGTTGCCTATGATACCTAATTTCTCGTAGCGAGTAAAAACATAAGAAAAATCATCAAGGATCACCTTGTCTGCCAAGTTACTATCGGTACCTACAAAGCGTTTGGAGACATTTTTGGCTTCAAAGATTTTGTTTCCAATATAAGTCGATTTGATATTGAGTTGTACGTTCTGCTCTTGTATCGTCTGTTTTGCTTTTTTCTCAATCTCATAGAAATTGTCTATCCGATAGCGTGCTTTATGTGCTCGCGCTTGCGGCATGCGACGCATCCATTCCAATTCAGTACGGTAGAGGTTGCGATATTTATCTATCTCCGCATTTTGATTTTCAATGCGTTCAGCTCTCGCTTCTAAGTATGCGGTATAATTGCCAACATACTCGTACAAGTGGTATTGATCCAACTCCCAAATATTGGTGCAAACACTATCTAAGAAATACCTATCGTGGGTTACCATAAGTAGAGTGATGGAGGATTTTCTTAGGTAGTTTTCCAACCATATCACCATCTGCAAGTCCAAATGGTTCGTTGGTTCATCCATAATCAACAAATCCGGTTCCTCTGCCAAAACCTTGGCAATGGCTACTCTTTTTTGTTGTCCGCCACTTAATTTATCTATGGTGAGAGTAGTATCAGTAATTTGAAGTTGTGTTAGCAGCTGTTGTACTCGCAAGGCATTGTCTGCTTGGTCACAATATTGCTTGATTGTAAGATGGTTGGGAAGTGAAATGATCTGCGACAAGTATGCCACTTTTATTCCATTGCGGAACGTTATTTTTCCCCCATCATAATCCGTTTGCCCTGCTAATATGTTCAACAGAGTTGATTTGCCTATACCATTGCGTGCAATGAGCGCGATACGTTGCCCTTCGTTGATAGCAAAAGAAATATCTTGAAACAAGACTTTTGACCCTACCGATTTGGTAAGTCCTTCTACTAAAAGATAGGGAACAACAACTGCCATGAGAGAATAGTTATTTTTGTTTCAACTCAAACAATGGGAATCGTTTCATAACAGCAAACACCAACCAGTCGGGCAAGTGATTGATAATAGGCACAATGATAGCATTCCATGCACCTGGCATGCATTGTTTTTTCCAAGTCTTGAATAGCGCTTTCAAAGCCTTATTTACCAATTTCTCAGGCGACATCGTTATACCTAAGACGCGCAAGAGTTTGGCAAAGGAAGGTGGAAAAGGAAGCAATCCTGTATCGGTAGAACCAGGGGTCAAAGCAATCACATGTACACCGTATGGACGCAACTCGTACCATAACGATTTAGAGAAATTGAGTACAAATCCTTTGGTTGCATTATATGCTTGTATGCCAGGCATAGCCATCCATGCAGTCATAGAAGACATATTAAGGATAAAACCCGTTGCCTTGGGCTTGTGCGTATAACTAGCATGCGCACTCCTGCTGACCATATCTTGTGCATACAAACGGCAAAGCTTAGTCAATGTAAGCACATGGAGATTAACCATCGTTTCCACTTTACCAATAGGTGTTTGGCAAAGAGGATTGAAAATCAGCATGCCAGCATTGTTGATAAGCACATCCACTTGAATGTTATTATCTTGAGTATATTGGTATATTTGCTCAGCTGCATTTTGTTCGGCAAGATTTTTGTACAACCACATCGTCTTGACTCCATATTGTTGAGCCAAGTCCATTGCTACTTGTTGAAGTTCTTTCTCTTGATTGCTTACCAAAAGCAAATCGCAACGATAATCCCTTGCCAGTGCAGTAGCATATTGCAATCCTATACCTGAAGAGGCTCCTGTGACTAATGCAAACATTTTTGTTTCAAAGTTTCACGCATCAAAGATGCTTGTTTTAAGAGTTTTTAAAGTTCTAAAGGTTCTAAAAGTTCTAAGGGTTCTAAGGGTTCTAAAAGTTCTAAAGGTTCTAAGGGTTCACGCGGCAAGGCCGCTATTGGTGAGCGCAGCGCTCAGTTTAGAGGACGCTCACAAGTGAGCTACTGTTTAGAGGACGGCACATAGCGCCTACAGAGAGAGTTGGTGATTGGTAATTGGTGATTGGTGAGCGTTCGAATTCAATTCAAAATTCTTAATTCAAAATTCTTAATTATGTATAGTTTGCCCTTTACTTCTGAAACCTCCCCACGTACTTAATCGCTAAGAATACCAACCAATCGGGCGTATGTTTGAGAAGGGGCGTTGCCAAATGGTTGATAACTCCTGGCATGTCAGCTTTCTTGCCCTTGAACATCTTACGAAGTGCTCTTTTTACCAATTTCTCAGGAGGAATAGCCACCGTCAAATTAACCGCTAATTTTCGCAAGTTAGGAGCCAATCCAAACAAAGCCGTATCCACTGCTCCTGGAGTCATCACCGTAATATTAACGCCTTTGGGTTTGAGTTCGTACCATAGTGATTTGGAGAAGTTGTATATGAATGCCTTGGTAGCATTGTATGTTTGTATGCCGGGCATAGCCATCCATGCTGACATAGAAGACATATTGAGTATATATCCCTTTTGGCGTTTGCACCCATGTATCTTCTCCTGTTGCTCTTGTTCGGTAAGCTGCCTATTGATCATCTCTTCTCCAAACAATCGACACAATTTGGCAACGGTTATCATATGCAGATTGAGCATCAAATCAATACGTTTGGTAGCGGTCTCGCAATAAGGATTGAAGAAGAAAACTCCCGCATTGTTGATCAGCACATCTACCACAAGCCCATTCTCCTTGCAGTAAGCAAACAACAAGTCCGCTGCTTCTGGCTTGGACAAATCGGCATAATGAGGTATGGTATTGACGCCATACTCATTTTTGAGGTTTTGGGCTACTTCTGCGAGTTCCTTTTCCTGATTGGATACTAATAATAAATCGCTATGATAATCGCGTGCTAATTGAGTAGCGTATTGTAATCCTATTCCGCTACTGGCACCAGTTACTAAACTTAACATGGGAAATTATTTGTTATTAGGATACCACATTTCCTCGTACTTGAGTGCTTCTTTCTCCAAGTACTTAGGCAGATTCTCCACACATTCGTGACACTTCATATCCAACGTGTACATACGTGCAACGCAATAGTTGGAGCGTTTGCAAGTAGAATGATAGTGTTCGTCTTGTTGCATTTTGTTGACGAAGTCTGGATCTTTGACGAGTGCGTGTCCTATTTGGATGCAATCGAAACCTGCTGCCAAAGCCGTTTCTGCATTTTCACGACTCATGATACCGCCCACATAGATAAGTGGCATTTTGAGTTCTTTTCTAAATTTCTTTGCACTCTCAAGGAAGAAAAGCTCTTTGAATGGTACAGTTGGAATCATCAAGTGACCCACGAAGCGCAAAGCCAATCGCAACCACCAGAAAGACCATGGGTTCATATAGTGAGCCAACGTCTTGATAGGCATCGCACCTCCCATCACAGTGAATGGAGCTTTGCTAACAAAACCTGCTGTCAATACCAAGGCATGCACACCTATCTTTTCTATCTCTTTGGCTATCGTGATACAGTCGTCTATTTGCAATCCCGATTTAAAGCCATCGTACATGTTTGTTTTAACCACGATAGCCATATCATCACCCGCATGCTCCATCACTTCGGTGAGCACCTCACGCATGAAACGCATACGATTGTCCAAACTACCACCATACTCATCTTTTCTTCTATTTGTATAAGGAGACAAAAACTGGGAGATAAGGTATCCATGTCCTGCGTGTATCTCAATGCAATCAAAACCGCACTCACGGCAGAAGTCCACAGCATAACCAAAATCTTTGACTGTTTGTTTAATCTCCTCTTTAGTCAATGCTCTGTGAATCGTTGGAGAATAGAGATTGAAACCGGATGATGCACCTACAGGCATACATTTGCATGTATAGAAGTGCGTCATGTTACCACAGTGTCCTAATTGTATGCTGGCTTTGGCACCATGTTCGTGAATACCATCCGTTAGGTGTTTGAGTGCTGGTTTGATCTCTTCGTGTATATAGAGTTGACCATCAAAACTAACTCCTGAACGGTTTACAGAACAGTAGGCTACCGTTGTCATACCCGCACCACCTTTGGCTACAGCTGTATGATAATTGTACAAATCTTGGCTCGGAGCATTGCCATAAGCCATATTTTCAAATGCCGCAGAACGAATAGCACGATTGCGCAGCGTAATAGGACCTAATTGATAGGGAGTAAATAACATAACAAACTAATTTTATAAATTTGTCTAAATCAATAGACCTTCCTGTAGGAATGTACCTTTTGTATTAGTATATAAACGGAATGATTCGTTTCAATTTCTTTTTATCAAACTCATCTGCAAACTCCACAGCATACTTGTGATAGATAGAGTTGGAACGTGGTACCAAATTGCAGCAAGAGAACCAGAAGAAAAGTGCTCCCGCCCATGACCATGTGAGAATAGCAAATCCCAACCATTCGGTTATCTCGCCCAAATAGTTGGCAGAGGTCACATATTTATATAAACCTTTCTTGGGCAGATAGTGCTTCGTATCTCCGGGTTTTCTAAGATGACGAATAACGTAATCCGAATGCATATTGATGCACCATCCCGTTACGAAGATTAGCACACCGATGATAAATCGTGGATCCTTAACCCAATCCATGGTATACAGTTCAGGTGTATAGACAGGTGCGAGGTGGAACAGCCAATATCCCTGCACATATCCATTGATAATATTCCACAACAACGAAAGCGCCATGATAGCCAAAGGCATTTTGCCGTTGCCACGCAACAAAAATGGGAAGATGAAAGAGCGTTGGAAATAGTGTATCTCAAATAGCAAGAAGAATACCAAATAGGGCAAACGCTTAGTCACAGCAAAAGGAGACATTGCCCACAAAAATAAAACCACCAGAAAAACTGGCATCTCCATCAAACACCATCCTACTTTGTTGTTGATAGAAGGACCCCACGTATCAGAGCGCATCTTTCCATACCCCGCATCAATGAAATACAATGCTACAAAAACCACCAAGCCTATCAAGGCCATCAAAAATAAGAAACTATAAAACTGCGATAGTTCTGGAGATAAATATCCTACCATTCTATATGTTTTTTTATTTGAATATTCTAGTTAACTTTCACATCCGCTAGATAAAAACATGCGGACATACCAACACAAATTGGCTTGCAAAGATAAATAAATTTAGTTATTTTAGCAAATAAAAAAAAAGATTTCAATAATATCATACACTTTTTCTATACAAATGGCACCTGTTTCACGCACCTGCGGTGCTTGTTTCATCGCTTCGCTGTTTCAAAGTTTAGAGAGAGTGTTCGAATTCATAATTCATAATTCATAATTCATAATTCAAAATTCAAAATTCAAAATTCAAAATTCAAAATTCTCAATTCTCTTGTGTATCTACAAAAATAATTGTACTTTTGTGGCACGAACAAATATGTCATACCATAAAAATCATTTTATATGCAAAAAGACAATCTTATTTTTGACCTTATAGGTCGCGAGCGTGCTCGTCAAACCCATGGCATAGAGCTTATTGCTTCCGAGAATTTCGTTAGTGACCAAGTATTGGCTGCGATGGGTTCGGTATTGACCAACAAGTACGCAGAAGGCTATCCTGGAAAACGATACTATGGAGGGTGTGAAGTTGTGGATGAAGTGGAGAATGTTGCCAGAGAGCGAATTAAACAACTTTTCGAGGCTGAATATGCAAACGTACAACCCCACTCTGGTGCCCAAGCCAACATGGCTGTTTTCATGGCATGCCTCAAACCTGGCGACACATTCTTGGGATTGAATCTCAGCCATGGCGGACACCTAAGTCATGGTAGCCCTGTCAATTTCTCTGGATTGGTATTCAATGCCTTGGAATACAATGTAAAAGAAGATACAGGACGCGTTGATTATGATCAACTTGAGCAAGTAGCACGTGAGCATAAACCAAAACTCATCATCGCAGGTGCATCAGCTTATAGTCGAGAATGGGACTATGCACGTATTCGCCGTGTGGCAGACGAGATTGGCGCACTCTTTATGGTGGATATGGCTCACCCCGCTGGACTGATTGCTGCAGGGTTGTTGGAAAATCCTGTAAAGTACGCACATATAGTAACCTCTACTACCCACAAAACCCTACGTGGCCCTAGAGGAGGTATCATTTTAATGGGCAAGGACTTCCCTAACCCATGGGGTAAAACCACACCTAAGGGAGAAGTGAAAATGATGTCCGCTTTGTTAGACTCAGCAGTTTTCCCAGGAACACAAGGTGGACCTTTGGAGCATGTCATCGCTGCCAAAGCTGTAGCCTTTGGCGAAGCTTTGACACCAGAATTTAAGGAGTATCAAAAGCAAGTACAACTCAATGCTGCTGCTATGGCTAAAGCATTGATGGATAAAGGATATAAAATCATCTCTGATGGTACAGACAATCACTCAATGCTTGTCGACCTTAGAACCAAATATCCTGAATTGACAGGTAAGGTGGCAGAAAAAGCACTCGTAGCAGCCGACATCACGACCAACAAGAACATGGTTCCATTCGACTCTCGAAGTGCCTTCCAAACCAGCGGGTTACGTTTCGGTACACCAGCCATCACCACTCGCGGACTAAAAGAAGACAAAATGCCTTGGATAGTGGAACTCATTGACCGTGTACTCCAAAACCCTGAGTCCGAGGAAAACATCGCTGCGGTACGTGCAGAGGTAAATGCGGAAATGGTTAAATATCCTCTCTTTGCATGGTAAGGTGATTGAGGAGCACTCCCTACGTAAAAAAAGAGTTGATTGTATCAGTAGTGACATCAAAAAAATGCCAACGTTTGGTTGGCATTTTTTTGATGGATGAAAGAGATTGATGAATAGGTATATACAACCATCAATCTACTTTTTGCCCTATGATGGTATATACTACCCCATTGCGAATAATATAGATATTATTATCATAAACTACTTTTTTCACTACGCTTTCTTGACTTATGGCTTCTTCCAAGTTGGTAGTAAGAATAGTAATGCTCATTGAAGTAGATTCTTGATTACCACAATCGGTTTCTACTACATATTTCAGTTCAATCTGCGAGGATTCAAAATTGATTATCTCATCCGTTAACAGTTGCCATTCAGTGTTGTTTTTAACATACCATGTGATAGTTGATTGTGGTGCGTACAATGTTTCGGCATTGATGAAGGCCTGTATTTCTTCTGTTGGCACAGAGACATCTATCTTCTTTCCTGCGTAAACAACTGGTGGTGTGACAGCAAGTGGTAACGTCTGCACATATATCTGCAAATTCAGTTGATGAATAACACTATCACACTCCATACCAGCATATGGCTCTATCGCAGAATAGGAGCCTTCCTCTGTAAGCGACTGTCCGTACCACTCGTATGGCAGTTCTGAAGGACAAAGCGCAAGCGTTTCGCTTTCTGTGGTAGCATCAGGCAGAATGGTCAGGTGCAATGTCACAATGCTATCGCATCCATTGGCAGCAACGGTAGTGTAAACATATTCCCCACTCTCGCTGTAGGTCTCACCATTCCAAGTATATGAATCACAAGATACATATGTCTCCTCGCTTGTTACACTACGGTTGATGGTTAGGGTCAAAACTTCCAAACTATCGCAACCATTTACGGTTTGCGTCAGGTATTCGTACGTGCCAGAGGTGGTGTATGTCTCATCATGCCATACATAGCTATCGCAAGCTGTAGCACTAAAGAACGCCGTATCGCTATAGTTAATGGTCAACGTCAAGATCTCTACGCTATCGCACCCATGAATGGTATGCAAAGAATCGTAATAAATACCTGATGTGGTGTAAGTAACACCATTAGTCCATGTATAACGGTCACAAGCGGTCACTTCATATGGTACGATTACACTACTATGGATGGTGAGATGTAGTATCACTGTACTATCGCAACCATTTATCGTTTGCAGATGTTGATAGTAGTCACCCGACTTGGTATATGTTTGGCCATTAGTCCATGTATAACGGTCACAAGCGGTAATAGAAATTTCATTTGTTACACTCTTATTAACAGTTAAATACAGAGTAACGATGCTATCACAACCTAAGATGGATAATAGTGTATCTTTGTAAATGCCTGATTCGGTATATACCTTGCCATTCCATTCATATTGATTACATGCTGCAACTGTATCGTTTACCCATTGGGTTTGTTCAACGTGAAGAGAAGTGGACTTGACGGATGTCTTATCTTTTCCATTCGCGTTACTGAGTACCACATTATCTACTGTGATGGTATTGCCACAATAATCTATTTCCCCTTGTGGTGTGAATAGCAGTTGGTGCAACTCACCTTCGTTTCCATCAATCACAGCATTGGACATAGAATAGATAAGTACACGATAACTATCCTCGCCCAATGGAGTGACGGAATAACTATGATTACTCATGCGTTCCGATAGAGTGAATGCAGCTTGCGAAGTGGTCATATCACTACGCCAATGTACATCGTACTGTACGGCTACAATATCCGTGTAGTTTTTCAATCCAACTGATAACATGTAACTGCCATCTGTTTGATTTTTCCCATCCAATGTCAACTCGTTTGGTTCGAATACTTGTCCGGACAAAGTCACTGTTTTTAGGCGGTTGTTGGGGTCACTGGTGTAAAGGTTCATTGTCGTAGAAAAGTCGCCCTCTTCTACGGGTTGATATGCCACGGTGATCGTAGTGGTTTTGTAAGTTGCTATTGTGATAGGTAGTTCCTCTACTATACGAAAGCCCTCTGCTAAGAAGGATGCACGCTCCAACACCAGTGGCGAGCTACCGCTATTGCGCACGGAATAGGTAGTATATGCCTCTTCAGTGATAGGAATAATCCCCATATTGATGGAGGCATCGCTACTGATCACAGGTGCTTTGATAGTTACTTTGCCTTGTGAGGTAGCAGAAACCATATTCTCTTCGGTAACATTGCTCAGCACTACGTTTATAGGTTTTAGATAATACGTACCTGATGAACCATTGAGACGAAGTTGGAAAGTGGCAATATCACCATCATTGGCATGCAACGCTTGGTTGGTCATGGAATAGAGCATCAGTACTAAGGTATCACCATGGAGTACAGAAAGTGGTTGATGTCCATTGCTACGCGTAGGATTGACTACCATACTATTGGGTACATATTCCAATTGTTTGGGCAACTTGAAGGCACATTGCATTGCCACGATGGGCTCCATATTATTCATTTTGATGGAGACTGTCACCATGCTATCTGCTATTCCACTGGCTGTACCGACATGCAGTTCGTTCACAGAAAAAGGATCTGCAACGAGAGTGGCTACTTGTTCGCCATTGATAGCATTAGATGCGACCACAACCTCGGTATTAACTGCTCCACGCTCCACTGGAGCGTACTCTATAGTCACTGAAACCGTTTGTTGTGCTTCTATGGTGAGCGCTGTTTGTTTGGGCACAAATAGTGGGTCAGTCGTGATGATATTCTCTATTGTGAGGGGTAAGTTACCAACGTTCTTGAGTTGCAGATTTTTGGTATATTTTGCACGAATAGGAATATGTCCGTAGTCAATTTGCGTATTGACTATTTGCAATTTTGGAGCTTGTATTGTGACATTTCCAACTTGTACACTTCTCTCTAAAGATGTACCCGCAGCATTACTCAAAACGACTGAAGGCGAGAGGTTATAGTTGTCTGGTTCGTTGCCTAACAACAAACGGAATTTCAGTAGTTCGCCAGTGTTTCCTCGTAGCGCATTGGGAGTGAGGCTATAGACATAAATACGTAAATCTTGTCCTACTTGTGCAGCAGACACTTGGTGTCCATTGCTACGTGCAGTAGCAAGTTGAACAGAGTGCTCTACATACTTGAGATATTCCCCCAATGGGAGTATCATCTCCAATGCTACGATAGCATCGCTATTATCCAAGTTCACCGCTACCTCCACTTCTGTGAGCGGCGTACCGCTCACAGAAGATAGAGTAAGGGTGTTTGTTGCCATAGCAAAGACACCGCATATCACTGATATGATTATACATATGTGTCGTTTCATAAACGAAAATTATTTCTCCCACATTATTACACTGATTATCACAAATAATTGTTCTCTCAAAATTATAGTATATTGTAGTATATTATCAAAAATCACTTACTATCCTTGAAATGTTGCTTAACTTACAATAATGGCTCATAATTTTGGTAGATATTGATTTCAGAGTTAATCGATGTAACCCGTGGGTGTTGAACATCTTAGTTCACCTTAACAAGCTTGCTACTTTGCATTTTCTTACCATCCACAAAGAGTGTTACGAAATACACCCCTTCTAATAATGCAGCGGGACGCCATGTGTAGGTATATTCGCCGAATGATTGATTAGCAGTATAGCTATCTACAACCATACCCGCAACATTCGTAAATACGAGGCGCACATGGTGGTTACCTGTTTGTCCAACGACATATGGAATATTGACTTGCGTTGTAAATGGGTTGGGACTTGGCAAGCGCATCTGCATGGCTTCTACTACAGATAATTTGGTAGCAGTAGCATCAATAGCAGGCACATTTTGTCCTTGTGCATTACTTAGAATAATTTGTTCAATATCCGCATCCTTCACATTGAGGAGTGCATGTTTGCCCACACCGAGGGTCTTGCCGCTCATGGAGTATGCCATGAAGTTGAGGTGATCGGTCGTATTCCATGTCATTTGCTCAAAGCCGTTGAGCGCCTCGAGTGCGGAGATTTCTGCATCGGCATTAAACACAAATTGCACGCCTCCGAGCACAACTGGAGTCTCAATGTAGAGAATGCCATCTTCAATACTATAGGTAGCAGTATTGTTGTTTGAGAAGCCGAGCGATGATACGGAAGGGTTGGTGATGATATTGACTGTACCTACGATGTCGAGGATATTGACGGTGTTGTCGCTATTGACATCCGCTGCCTCAAAGATAAATGGTTGTGGATTATTACCTGTGAGGTATGCAATCTCGGTGACTACATCCGCTACATCCACATTCATGCTACCATTGGCATCGCCCTTTTGTGCAGTTAAAGGAGTAGCTGCGACTGCATTGGAGAAATTGTATTCATTAAATGAGGTAGTTACTTGTTGGATTTCATAATAATACGATTTACCAGGAACGACATCATAATCTACAAACATCGTGTCTTCTGGAGTGAGGAGTTGGTCATTGATGATAATGGTATCAAATTTCCAACCTGCTTCGATATAGCATTTGCAACTGCTATCATAGTGTCTTTCCCACTTGATAGTATCTTCTGTCCAGCGATAGATATGATAACCCATCAAGTCCTCGAAATCCTCTTCATCCGTTTCCCATTGTAGGGTAACTTTACCTAATCCTGCTTCTGCAAATAAACCTGTCGATAATGAACCAGTGGCTTGAACAATGATATCAAAGCGTCCTGTCTCATCAGGGATAGGGAACTTCTCATTATCGCGTCCACCAGTGATATGCACATGGTTTACACCATCAGTCATAGTACGTGCACCGATTGTATAATAAGCAGTAAAAATGGTACTATCGGCTGACCACGAAGGATCTTCAGCTACAATGTGTTGAGTATGGGGTTCACGCACACCAAATGAGATAGTAGGATTAACGCTCGTATCCATTGCACGGTTATAGTACACCTCAAACTTGTGTTTTCCTACACCAATAGGAGTGGATGTTTGTTTGTATGGCAAAATCTCTTCGTCATCTACATGAATCTTCCAAACTATGCCATGCGCCTCTTTGACTGGACGGTCAAGGAAATTGGACATGTCGACTTCTCCATAACCAACATTGTTATTAATATCGTAGGTACCTCTTCGCAATATGGTCTCATCTCTAGTACCAAACCAGCATGGATCTACCAATTTAATTATACCGATAGGCGCACCTGAAAAATACCCAACAACATTTTTTACAGTATTGTTATAAGCATATTTATTTATGATATTGCAGAAGTGAGGAGTATTATAATAATAACTTGTACTCCATGGCGCATCTGATAAGTTAATTATCACATTATTCACAATATTCGAATAATAAGACACAACATTTTCAAAACCTAAACCTCCACAAGCGGAGACATTACAATTCATTAATTTTGCATAAGCAACATCTCCTTCTATATTACAATTCTTAAGTAATAGTGAACTTGAATTTTTATTTTGTCTTATATCTTTACATGAAACATACTCAATCGTATCTTTATTAGGCCAAAGGAAGCTTCCTTTATTATTTTCACTATAGATTAGATTAATCATATTATCAGCTTCCCCTTTCATTTTAACTTTTCCTTTTTGAAAATCCACATCAGTAGCTATAGAAGTTAGTTCAATAGAAAGTGTTGCGCCAGGATGCACATTAATTTGACTTCCTGATGACATTGTAAACGATTTTTTAAAATGCACAATTGCACCAGGTAAAATATTTAATACAGCATTATTTGTCATTGCAAAATTTCCATTAAAATAATGTTCCTGATCTGGTCCTAAATTTAAAACAGTATCCAAAACTCCTTTCAAATATGAATCTCGACTTATTTCCAAAACCAATTTCCGTGCATAAGCAGAAATTTCTGCCATAGAAGTACCTGGTACAGAATCAAAATGAATAGATGAATACAATTGAATCGTATAACCATCCTCACATTGTTCTGCCACCTTAGTAACGATAGGCGTTTTGCTGCGGACTGAAGAACCTGGGGAAAGGTTGTATAGTTCTGCTTTATTTTGGAGTATTTCCAAAGTCGTAGTATCTACGTTCAATCCGTGATGCATTTGTACTGATGCACCGTATGCATTGCCATAGATGCAACGAACAGTAGGATAAATCTCAATAGTCTCTCCTGGATTTGGTTTGCCATCGCCATTACCACCATTAATCGTATCTACAATTTGGTAATTGGTAACTACCAATACAGGGCTGACATTCATTTCGTCAAACTCCATAGAGGCTTTGACATCCAGATTATTATAAGATTTAACCGTATCACGATTTTGGATAATCACACCCATCGCACTTTCTTGGCTACTATATGTACGGCATTGCAGCAAGCGTGATAAAGCACCTGCTACTAATGGAGTAGCCATCGATGTACCACTTAACTCGCGATAAGTACCATTGAGATAAGTACTCATGATATTGGAGCCAGGCACAGCGATATCATAATTCCAATAAGTTTGTCCTTCTTCTATAGTAGAGCCTTCTGCTGCCCAATCTGCATAATAAGGACCATCTGAGTCGTAGTTGCTAAAAGAGGATTTTTCACCTGATTTATCGGTGGACATTACACCGATAACAATGTTAAATGCAGCGGGAAACATATGTGCTTGGCCACAATTAAGATCTTCATCATAAATATCAGCACCATCATTACCTGCTGCTCCTACGAGATATTTGCCATTATAGAACGCTTTGAGCAATGCTTCTTCTTGGGCAGAAGAATAACCGCAACCACCAATACTCATACTCAAAATATCAGCACCATTGGCATTGGCATAGTCAATACCTTTGATGAGGGTTGCTACAGAGCCACTACCATTCTTTCCCATTACTTGGATTGGCATAATGAGTGCATCGGGGTTAGCTCCCGTGATACCGATACCGTTATTACCTACCGCGGCAGCTATACCCGCGCAGTGCGTACCATGTCCGTGGCGGTCGCTAATAACTCCTGTGTTGTTTACGAAATCATATCCATGGATATCGTCAAAAAAGCCGTTTTTATCGTCATCTTTTCCGCCTGCACCATTGATTTCTGCTTCGTTGCTCCAGATATTATCTTTGAGGTCGGGGTGCTCAATATCCACACCTGTGTCGATGATAGCAATCACAGGACGTTTCTTGCTTTTGGGTTGATTCCACAGCCAAGGCAAATTGATAATTGCAGGTCCATATTGTTGAGAATATAGTGGCTCTGCCATATATTTATCAGCATCCAAGTGATTGTAGATAGTATCTTCAGCAGAAGAAGACATGATGCGTACGATATAGTTAGGCTCTGCATACTCTACCTCTGGCAGACGCTCCAGCATCATGATGGCTTCATCAACTGTGGCAACCTTAGCAGTATCGAAAACAACATTGCAGAGTTTGGAAAGATTTTGGTCTGGAGCTAATTGTTTACCATGTACACGTAATTGCTTGCGGGAAACTTGTGCACCCGTAAGTGGCATAAGGTCTTCCACTTCAAAAATCCCAAGTGAATCAAGCACCATATCCACCTCACTGACGCTTGCGGATACGAAGCTACGGGTCGTGTTGTGGCGTTGAATACGGACTGGAGATGAGTGTTTGAACTTTACAATCACCTCGTTGGCTACATACTCACAACCATGAGATTCTTCTTGAACTAATGTCCAAAGGTCATTGGGCATTTCTGTTTGTGCTAACAGCGCGATAGTACACACCATGAGAAGCACAATTGAGAATAGTTTTTTCATAGACTATAAATTTTATTTTATTAGAGTTCTTTTGATGATATCTTTAAAATTTCTTAAGAACGCATAACCATTGAATCTATTCCATATAGTACTGCATGTTCCCTCGTTCATACAAATGAAGACATTATGACCTCTTAAATCAGGAAGAGATGGATCGTATTGAGAAAACTCAGCATTTTTCCAACAATCTCGAAGCAAATTTAGTATCGCTTGTTGTTCAGGAGAAATAGGTATTTTATCAAGATTATATATCACAACAAGCGAGGAGGGTGATAGGCTATGTAAGAGAGCCAATGCCTTACGATGCGTATCAATTGTACTTCCGTCAATAACATCAAGCTTTAGGTGTTTAATATTGCAAAATGTAGTAATATTTTGTATAAAAGGGAAATCTGCTGAAACTTCTAACCCTGCCACATAAGTCATTTTGGAATCAAAAGAAAGGGTAGATAACTCATCCTTGACAAAATTATCCCATATTTCATTGTACATTATTGCTTTAGTAAAACCATACATATCTATCAGTTTTGCGATTTTATATTTCCATTTTGTCACAACTCCATCAAAACTGATAACATAAACCACTTTGTTGTCAAAATATTCCTTGTTACTTAAATAGAATTGATATATACAAGTTAAGGAGTTTATATCCACTCTATTGAATGAGCTATGGTATTCTTTATCATTCTTGAACTCTAAATTAAAAGTTTGGGTAAAATAGGTGTCAAATGCAGGAATAATACCAAAAACTCCTAACATGATTTTAGTTACCAAAATCATTGAAACACCTTTATTTCTAGACAATAGTTCGCGTAGAATTTTATCAATCTGATTGTACACCGATATTATATCATCATAGTGCTGAGCATAATCAGGTACATCAATATTCCAAATAACATTATCTGAAATGTTATCAAAATATTTTATTAATACCTCCAACGCATGGGGACTTCGCTGTAATAGTTCACTACTTCCACGAAGCATACCCCAACTAGCAAGATATCCCCATAAAACAAAGCAACTCTTTTCCATATCTGCTGAAAGTTGCCCCTTGTTGGTTTGAAAATAATTGTAGCAAAAATCAAATGATGCATAACGTGAGTTCACATCATGGTGACTTAAAAATTCCTCAATACATTGATCAATGTCGGATTTAGCATGCTTCATGATAAATAAGTTGTCTAATCCCCCTACTCACTTCTGGCTTTTCGGGTTACTCCGTTGTCATACTCAAACATAGACACACAAGAAAAGCGTAGACCTCCGTTGCTTATTCGCCAACCGAGGTCTTCGCATTACCTAATAAGTCAAATAAAACAACAGGAAACCTACGCCGGTATGAAAACACACTACACCATATGCAGATGTAGCATGGATATAATCATACCCATAGGCATTTACTGTTACTTTGTAACCTGACTTATTATTCGAAAGTTGCGAAGTTTCGGTTAGCCAATAACAAAGCGTCAATAAACGCTATTTAATATGTCAGAAACCTACCCTTAGAAAGGACCCTTACCAAATACCTTTTGCAAGACATATTCCCTCCAGCGTAGATTCATTGGCAAAGGTATAACATTTTTTTCATTAACACAAATAAAAATTTATAAAAGTACTAAAGGTTCATGCGGCAAGGCGCGGGTTCATCGCACCTATAGTGCGAGTTTCACGTGCTCTGCACTTGTTTCAAGGATTCACGCACCAGAGATACTTGTTTCATTCGACGATGTCGCTTGTTTCAAAGGTCCAGTAGCGAAGTGTACACTAAATAGTAGGGATCGCTGTTTCTACTTAAATTTTAACAGGTCGGAGGGGCATTTGTGTTTTCATATTTTAATATTTTTAATAATTATCTAGCCAACTGGGGCATTTCTACATTCCTACATAAAAAAAGTGTCGAATGGTGTATCGCTCGAAAAAAATATAATATATACTATAGTATATAACTCGTTGGCGGAATTAAAAAATGTGTTCTTAGATGTAAAAAACATTCCGTAAATATATCGTAACTTTGTGCAGATTATTTGCAGACAAAGACGATAGATATAAGTGAAGGAGTGCGACGGACCGCACTCCGAGCATTACGCCCGAAGAGTCCCCACTCTGAGGGTTAAGCGTAATGCATAGAAAGGCGCGACCCTCGCGGTCACGCAGCCGTAAGGCTATAGGGTAGTACCGTACAGGGTAGGTACGACCGCCCAGTACATCGACCCATTTTTTTATGTGATAGTGTGGTAGTGTGGAAGTGAATGATATAAAAAAACACTGCGTTGAGAAACGTAGTGGTTGGTAGTTCGGATGTACGTGTTTGGTGGTTAGAATCGTACACCTTAGAACCGATATTTGAAATATATTTTACAAGCGTAGTATGCAACAAAGGCAGCGATTATAAGCCAAAGAATAGTCGTGCAATGCTTGTAAAAAGGAGGTATGTATTTCCGTGGGGGATGCTCAATAATACGGACAATACTATCTGTACGAAGTATGGTGTCGTGTAGGATAGTATTTTGTAACTTGTTTTTCGCACTATGTGCATCACGGTACACCTCTTTTGTTATATAGACGGTATCTCTTATAGTCCGCTCACGATAGATGATCGAGTCGCGCATGAGGATGCTATCACGTAGCAGGATAGTGTCTCGAATGACGGATTTTTGGAGTACATTTTTTGACTGATCATCTTGCAAGGTTGGTGTATCAAGGCATCTGCAACTCTTTAGGACAAGGGGTATTGTAACCATGCTCAGTGCCAGGAGAAAAATCCGTAATGTCCAAAATAATTTCTTCATGTGCTTGTGCTTCTATTAAAAGGTTGGTAAAGTTGTTTTCAGTCTCTCTGTTTGGTAGTAAGATACACCCCGTCGAATGTTTGGGTAGTTTGCCAACATGGAATCTGATTCCGTTTCGTTTAGGCACATTCATAACTATGGGCAGTAAGCGTTTGAATTTGGGTGATTGTGTTACGCGCACAGGGTAACAAAGTGCCAGTATTTGATATCCTACTCGTTGTATCTTTCTTCGTTTACGGCCAAGGAAACTCAAGTCACCCTAAAATACAATGCGGGAACACAAACTTGTACTTTCTGGGTATATTTTGTAGATGGAACAGACTCTACCCCTGGTACTCCCGATACCCCAGATACTCCCGATACCCCAGACACTCCCGATACCCCAGGGGATCTTCAAACGGGTTCATGTGCAGGAACATCCAAAGGAGTAGATACCTACTATACTGAAGCCGATCCAACTCATGCCATTACATCACTAACGCAAGGATTTACATGGAAGGCTGAGACGACAGCCAAAGGGGTTAACATCACTGTTCAATTCTTAGACAACCTACCAGGAATGGCATCGCCTTATCTCTTCCGCTTTGATAGCGAAGGCATATTGATGGGTGGTGATATACAAATGTCTGGTTGGGATGCTACCAAACGCATTGCAACACATACCCTAACAGGATTGAGCAATGGAGATGAACTAACCTTCTTAGTCAAGGTCGCTTTGGAAGCAGGTAAAGTGCTATTCACAGAACGAATCACTTACGTTGTGGGATCGTCTTGCGACCAAACATCTATAGAGTTGCCTCAAACCCAACAAGAAATAATGAAAGTTATTAAGGATGGACAACTCATTATTATAAACAATGGCGTTTACTATAATGCCATGGGTGTGCAAATAATTCACTAATATAATTTATACATATTATTAACTTAAATTTTTGTAATATGAAACGTAATTTTTTAAAAACTTTTGCGCTCGTAGCAATGCTATTTAGCGCACTAACCATGTCTGCTGCTTCTGGCGTGGATTGGAGTACGTATTCATTCCTCGGTGATGGTGCCGGTGGTGGAAAGTACACAGACAAGTACAAAGTGTCTTCGGCAGAAGGTTTAACTGTGGTTAACATTCAACTACCCGGTTTTACAACCGAACCAAGCATCTATGCTACCGTTCCTGCTGGTATTTTAGATTGCAATGTTTCAAGCACTATCCAAGGCGCAGGTGTTGCTCTTCACTTGTCTGCTTTTACAGCTCAAGAAACACAAGTTACCATCAACTATGCTGGTGGTTCTTGCACATTCTGGGTTTACTATGCTGATGGTACAACAGGAGCTACTCCAGGCACACCTGCAGAAGTATATGATGTTAACTTTGCATTAGCATCCAATGGTTCATCTGCTGAGGCTACTTCTGGTAATGCTGCTTCTGCTATTGACGGCAATACAGGTACACGTTGGGAATCTGCATCAGAAGACCCTCAAACATGGACATTGGATTTGGGTCAAGAACGTGTTTTCAATACACTTGAAATCGTATGGGAAGGTGCTTATGGTAAGACCTTTACAGTATCTGTAAGTTCAGATAATGCAACATGGACTCCTGTTTGGACAGTAGAAGGACAATCATTAGCTGGTTTCCCTCATACACAAAGCAATGTCATAGACAAAACCACTGCTCGTTATATCCAATTCCATGGTACAGCACGTGGCACAGGTTATGGATACTCTTTCTGGGAGTTCCGTGTATATCTCGCTGGAACAAGTACGTTGACTACCTTAGAGGCAAAACCTGCTACCAATTTGACGAAAGTGGGTGAAACAAATACCATCACCATCACACCTAAAGACCAAAATGGTAAAGTAATGACAGGTGTTGGAGAAGTTACCTATACCATTACTCCTGCCGATGCAGGTACGATTACCAACAATGTGTACACTCCTAATAAAATTGGTAGTGCATCCATCGTAGCTGCTATTGGAGAAATCAAAGCTGCAGCTTTTGAAGTTGTTGCTTATGGTGGAGAAAATATTGCCCTCAGTACAGATATCAACAATAGCAAAGTGATTGCACAATCAGAATTCGCTCCAAGTGGTACAGACGCATGGCATGCTATTGATGGCAACGAAGGCTCTGTATGGCAAGGCTCAACTACCAACGGCACTGCTAACGACGATGAGGCACGTACTTACGATTCTTGGTTTGTTGTTGACTTCGGTGCTTATTTTGACGTAAACCTTGTTTCTATCAAATTTGAGGGAGCATGCTCACAAAACTACCATGTTGATTTCTCTGCAGACAATACTGCTTGGGTTGAGGCATATAACCATGTAGGTAATGCAGGCGTTAATGGTCATACCAAATTAATCTATGGCAATGATTTGCAAAACAAAAACAAAGTACGCTATGCTCGTTTCTGGAGCACAAAAGCTGCTACACAATATGGTATGAAAATTTTCGAGTTCAAAGTGTTTGGAACACCATGGGTGGCACCTACGGACAACGTAAAACCAGTAATGGGTACTGCTACACTTGTTTCAAAGACATTCAACTCTGCTATTATTGCAGTTACTGCTACAGATAACACGGAAGTAGGTAGCTACCATGTAGTAGATGCTACAAAGGCTTATGACCAAAAATGTGGCGTTACAGAAGGACAAATCACAGTCAAAGGACTTCAACCTGCTACGACATACAACTTTACAATCTCTGCGCTTGACCTTGCACTCAATGAGTCAGAGAACTCAGTACAACTTGCTGTCACAACTGAAAACCATCTTCTCAAACCAACTGCTGCTCCTGCTGCACCTACGGTAGATGCTAAGAAAGTGATATCTATCTTCTCCGATACTTATCCTACCGACAACAACTTTACAGCACACGAAGGATGGGGAGATGCAACTATATACGAAGAACTTACATTTGGTGACAATAAAGTTCGCTACTACACCAACCTCAATTGGTTAGGATGGCAATATATTAATGCCCCAATCAACGCACTCAACATGGAGAAAATACACCTTGATATTTGGGCTGAGAATGATGGAGCATTAAAAGTTACACCTATCTATGGTGGCACAGGACTTACTACCAATGATACACATGGTAAGAGTGTACAACTAACAGGACAACAATGGAATAGCATTGATCTTGATTTGGCAACTGATTTCGCAGGATTGGATCTTTCTTCTATCTTCCAACTCAAATTTGATGGCGCTATAGGTGGCAATGTATTTGCATTGGACAACGTATATTTCTATCGTGTTAGCGAATTGGCAGATACAGAAGCACCTACTGGAGTAACAGCTACTCTTGTTGCTACTGACTTTACAACCCTTACCGTCGCATGTACTGCAACAGATAATTCAGGTGTCGTATCATTTGATATCCTATCAGGTGAAACCAAATTAGCTACGGGTGGCGCAAAATCAGGAGAAACAACCAATATCGTGGTTGCAAATCTTGAAGCTGGCAAAGAATACAACCTATCAGTGGTTGCATACGATGCAAATGAGAACAAAGCTGCGGCTGTTACCGTAACAGCTACAACAAATGCTCTACCTGCGCCAGCAACAACACCTAATCTACCTGCAGAAGATGTATATTCAATCTATTCCGATACATATACATCACCTGTATATTTCATCATTGGTACATGGGGACAAACTACCATCACTTCTGAAATAGATTTGGCTAACAACGAAAAGGCTTACTACTTCAAGAATACCAATTATCTTGGTTGGGAAATCAACAACAATACTCCTATGGATGTAACAGCGTATCCAAACCTACACATTGATGTATATGCATTGGCTGCTGGAACATTAGAAATTACTCCAATTTCTGCAGGTCCTAAAGAGAAAGCGTATACACTTACCCTCGAGGCAAACAAGTGGAACTCTTTCAATATCTCAACAGACCAATTCACAGGAGTAGAATTTGATAAGTTCATTCAAATCAAATTTGATAAGGGACAAAATGCTTCCTACTTTATCGATAACGTATATTTCTTTAAGACCCCATCTACAGGCTTAGAGCAAAATACATCAGCTACAATGATTACCAAAATCATTGAGAATGGTACCATCTACATCATTCGTGATGGTGTTCGTTACGATCTAATGGGACGTATTGTATTCTAATACATATAGGGTAGGGGAGGAGGAATACCTCCCTTACTCACCAATACAATCACTTTTAATTAATCTAATCTAATAATGCTTATGAAACGTTTCATTTTACCTCTTTTTGTTGCCTTGTGTGTTTTGCAACCCATAGCAGCACAAGAAGTGGATGTGAATTTTGCGCTTACATCCAATGGCTCAACAGCCACTGCATCATCAGGAAATGCCACAGCCGCTATTGATGGCAACAATGGTTCACGTTGGGAATCCGCTTTTGAAGATCCACAATGGTGGCTATTGGATATGGCACAAGAACGCACGTTCAATACCATACAGATTATTTGGGAAGGTGCATACGGAAAAACATTCACCATCTCTACTTCCAATAATGGAACCGATTTTACACCGATTGTTACCATTCAAGGACAATCTCTATCAGGCTTCCCCAATACGCAAACCTTTGAATTTACAGAAACGAAAGCACGTTATATCAAGTTCGATGGTACAGAACGTGGTACACAATATGGATATTCTTTCTTCGAATTCAAAGTCTTCAAAGCGGGTGCCAGTGTACTTCAATCACTCAAGGTAACACCATCCAACAATGTATGCAAGGTAGGAGAGTTTGTGGATCTTGCTATTGTTTCTCCAGACCAAAATGGAAAACAAATGGAAGTGACACCTACTTATACCATCACTCCACAAGGAGCTGGTGAGGTTAAAGATGGTAAGTACTATGCAAAACAAAAAGGAAAAGCTACTATCGCTGCAAAGGTAGGAGAGGTTGCTGCTCCTGAAATGATTATTTTTGGATATGAAGGAGAAAATCTCGCGCTCAACAAGTTGTATGCATCCAGTGGACAAGAAGGAAATAATGCTCCTGAAAATGCAGTAGATGGAAATGCCGGAACACTCTGGAATGCGCATGCCAATACCAGTACTGCGGCAGAAGAAAGAACATACGATGCTTGGCTTGTTCTTGACTTAGGAAATGTTTATGATATTGATCTTGTTTCTATACAATTTGAGGGCGCATGCTCCGAATTGTATCACTTGGATTTCTCCAAAGACAATGAAACTTGGACAACTGTTTACAATTATGTAGGCAACAGCAATATATGGGCACATACCGATTTTTGGTACGACCAACCAGAGAAAACCAAAATGGTTCGATACATACGTTTCTTCTCAACGAAAGCATCTACGCAATATGGTATGAAGGTTTATGAGATGCAAGTATTCGGTTCTCAAGTTCCTGACAACGAAAAACCTACTATCCAATCTGCTGAGTTTGTTGAAGCTTCGTTTGATAAGGTAAAAGTGCGTATCAATGCAACGGATAACCTTATGGTGTCAAAATGCCAAGTTGCTGACGCAACAAATAATATAAATGGTATTTTCCCATTGGATGGTAATATCGCTACTATTACAGGTCTTAAACCTGAAACAACGTACAATTTTGCAATCAAAGCCGTTGATGGTGGTGGTAATATCTCTGACCAATCGGTCAACGTAGCCGCTACTACAACGAAGTTTTATGCTACTCCACAAACAGCGGCTCCTACTCCTACTGTAGATGCAAAATTGGTACATGCTATTTATTCAGACGCATATACTGTTTCACCTTCTTGGTCATACAAAGAAGGATGGGGTGATGCTACTATCTACGAGGCAAAACAAATAGAAGGCGACAATTACGCATACTATACTTCATTCAACTGGTTAGGATGGGCAGCTGCACAACCTGTATTCCTACAACACATGGAATATATGCATATCGATATTTGGGCAGCCAACGATGGTAAGGTTAAACTTACTCCTATATACGGTGGCGCAGGATTACAAACAGATGACGGCAAGGGAGTTTTTGTAGAACTCAAAGCACAACAATGGAACCACTTCGATATCCCATTGACAGATTTCAAAGGATTGGATTTTACCTCTATCTTCCAAATGAAATACTCTGATGGTACACCAGAATTGACCACCTTTGCTATTGACAATCTTTACTTCTATCGTACCACAGCCATCGAAGATACCATTGCACCTACCAATCTCGTTGCGACAATGGACAAGGCTGATTATTTCTCTATTACCCTCAATTGTACTGCAAATGATGAGTCTGGAGTTGTTTTCTTTAATGTTTACAATGCGGATACGCTTGTTTTATCAGCGCCTTCTATCTCTGGCAAACAAACTGCAATACGCGTAGATGGATTGCAACCTTCTCAACAAATGCAACTATCCATTACCGCAAGCGACTTGGCAAACAATGCTACAGAACCATTAATTGTAGAAGTTGCTACGTTACAAGGTCCTAAGGCTGCTCCGCTCCCTCTACATGGACAAGATAGTGTTATCTCCATCTATTCGGATGCATATCCTACCAATACTTATTTCTGGATAGGTGGATGGGCACAAGCTACTGTAGCCACAACAGGTTATTTAGCTCCAAATGACCAATGTTACTTGTTTACCAATACCGATTATTTGGGTTGGGAGATTAACGACAATAAACCATATAATGTTGCAAGAACCAATTATATGCACGTTGATGTATATTGTGCAGAGGAAACAACATTGGATATCACGCCTATCTCTTTGGCAACACCTACCAATAAGGAGGGACTATACAAAATGAATCTCAAAGCTGGTCAATGGAACCAATTTGATATCCCATTAACTGCATTCCCAACGGTAGAATATTCCAAGTTTATCCAAATCAAGTTCTTCAATGGAAATGGAAAACAATTCTTTATAGATAATGTTTATTTCTGGGGCAATAGAACAACAGGACTTGAGGATATCCATTCCGAACAAATCAATAATAAGATTATACGTGATGGACAACTCTTCATTATACGAAATGGTGTAAAATACGATATCTTTGGTAGAATTATTCAATAACCATTTCAAAGGGCATAGGAAGCTGATTACTTCCTATGCTTACAATAATTATAAATTTAAAAATATCTTTACATGAAAAAACATTTTCTTAAATCATTCGCAGTACTCGCGATGCTGTTTACAGCATTGAGTCTTTCCGCACAGTCAGGTGTGGACTGGGCAACTATTGATTGGATTGGCTCTACAGATGCCAACTACAACAACAAGTTTAAGTGTTCTACTTCCGACGGATTAGTCAACATTCAACATCCTGGCTTTGCTAGTGAAATAGGAATTTATATGACCTTCCCTGCTGCAGGTATTGAGTGCAATCTTACAGGTATATCAGTACAAGGTGCTGGTATTATCATGCACTTATCTGCTTTCACGGCAAAAGAAACAGAGGTGGTTGTTAATTATGCTGGTGGTTCTCGTACTTTCTGGGTGTATTATGCAGACGGTACCGATGGTGGTGGCGAAGCCCCTGATCCTACTCCAGAACCAGAGCCAGGAGTAATTGACAAGTGGACTGGCGTGGATTGGGTTGCTGCTTCTGATAATAAGTACAAAGTATCACATGAGTGTTTGACTCAAGTTGTTAGTGTACAACAACCTGGTTGGGCAGCAGAAAAGGGTATCTATGTAACAGTTCCAGCAGGTATCTCTGATTGCTCTGTCAATGGTGCTATCCAAGGCGCAGGTATGATTCTTTATCTATCTTCATTTACAGCCAAAGAAACTGAGGTAACTATTACCCACGGATTAGGCTCTTGTACTTTCTGGGTATATTATGCAGACGGCACCGAAGGTGGTGGCGAAGGCGGCGAAGAACCAGAACCTACTCCAGATCCAGAGCCAGAAGAAACAATTATTGCAGAAAAATACTTCGCTCCTAACTGGGTGGTAGATCCTGCAAGTTCTGCTACCTATGACGCAAATACAGGTGCAATTACAGTTGACCTCAAGAGCCAATTCTATGGCCAATGGCAAGCACAAGTCAAAGTGAAGCATGATGTGGATTTTGAAGCACTTAAGAAATATCAATGTTCTGTAAAATTCCATGCGACTGAAGCAGTCAATGGAGTGACCTTGAAGATTGACGACAATACAGGAATGGTTTATGAAGATCAGACCATCAATATTCCTGCTGATGAAGATTTTGTTTATACTTCAGCAGTCGTGAATGGTGTGCCAGGAAACAACAAGATTATAGTTTTCGATTTTGGTTGGGCAGCACCATGCCAAATTACCATATCTGAGATTTCTATTCAAGAGGTGGTAGAGCAAGTAGAAGAGGGATTCGAATGGGATGGAACGGCCGTTGCTATCCCTTCTAACAAAGGTTTCGGTACATTCCAAGCTAGATTAGATTTATATAATTTAGTTGATGGTTATGCAGGCACGGAAGCATGCGGAAAAGTAGATTTGTACGTCGTTACATGGGGTAATGATATGTTATACAAAGCTAAATTGGTAAACAATCAATTTATTGATAATGTTACAGGATGGAGATGTCAATTACGAACCAAAAATGCAGCATTGTCTGATGGTGTACGAGAAACATGGGCAATAGCTGCTACAGATGATGGAACGACTCGTTACACTCTAAATGGAAACCTCAACAATACACAAGGCTTAAATGGTTATGGTGAGACTTTCAAGGTTTATTCTTACATGACAGTAAAAAATTGTGCTCCAGATGAACGTACTATAGAAACACTCACTTACACCCGTGATCATATTAATAATCCTATTGCAGATAATATCGCACCTACACTCTCAGGTGCTGCTAATGTGACTTCTACAGCAGAGAATGTAACTATTGCTTTGCCAGCAGTTACTTCTGAAGAAGTGTTCTACATGATCAAAGATGAAGCACACAACAAGCAATACATTTCTCTTACTCCTGCTTTTGTTCTTCCACAAGACGGCTCAGGCGTTACCTACACCTACTCTTGCTATGCAGTAGACTTCAATGGCAACATGTCAACTCCTCTAACAGCTGAAGTTTCTATGGAATTTAATGCTACTTCTAACCTCGCTCTGAACAAACCATGTCAAGCAGGTTTTGAGGCGAATAATATGGGAGCTTCTAAAGCTAATGATGGTAATAAAGACACCCGTTGGGCTTCTGGTGGTGGAAACAATCCGACAGACGCATGGTGGTATGTGGATTTAGGAGAATCATATAATCTTTCTACTATCGAAATTTCTTGGGAAGGTGCTTATGCTTCAGATTATGTAATTATGGGATCTGATGACTACATAGACCCTGCCAATGCAACTGCATGGCAAACTGCAACGACATTAGTTACTAAGACTACTGCACCTACTGTTGGAAACAACACGCAAGAAGTTTATTCTGTTACAGGACAACATGCACGATATATTCGTTTGCAAGCAAACACATTAGCAAACAATGGTTGGGGATGTAGTTTCTGGGAATTCCGTGTATTTGGTACAGGGGTTTACGATCCTTCTGCAGCAGCTGATACAGAGAAACCAGTTATCACCTCTGCTACACCAAAAACACCTATCGCACACAACGAAGTGCAAATTACTATGGAGGCTTCTGATAACGTAGGCGTTGTTGCCTATGAAGTGTCTGGTAGTGGTGTTTCTGCAACATGTGTACCAGTGGACAATGTGATAACAGTT
>ERZ808048.12-NODE-12-length-44824-cov-3.817843_pt1 | contig 44824 bp, 52 predicted proteins | sample MGYA00380197_ERZ808048 | MGnify/ENA primary metagenome ERZ808048 (study PRJEB31490, sample SAMN06133377) | cow dung metagenome | isolation source: M1 | host: cow | place: China: Chengdu | collected 2015-05 ... | reverse complement strand
TTCCAATGATTCCGATTGGAATGTTGATGAAGAAAATCCAGTGCCATGAAAGATACTCTGCAATAACTCCCCCTAGTCCCGGACCAAAGGCGAGGGCTGCCCCTCCAAGTGTTGCAAGCATTCCTGCTGCCATTCCTTTCTTTTCTTCCGGAAGATGAAGCATCACAAGCATGGTTGCTGTTCCAACCATCATCGCTGCTGACGCTCCCTGGAACACACGGCAGAGAATCAGCATGATAATCGAAGACGAGATTCCGCAGAGGAAAGATGCTATCGTAAAGAGTACAAAACCGGTGATGAAAATCTCGCGATAATATCCAGTCCTGTCGGCAAGTTTTCCAAACACCAGAAGCATAGAGGCGAGAGCTAAAAGATAGCCGGTCATAACCCATGCTGAAACAGCACTGCCGACGCCCAAGTCGGCTGTAATTGACGGAAGAGCAATTGAAACAATACTTGTATCCAGATAATCCATAAAGACAGCTGACGCTGCGACAACCATTAAGATGTACTGCAGGGATTTCTTTTCCAGAATCATAGTATCACAAAAAAGGCGAATCTTCCGCCGGGCGGAAAATCCGCCCTGATATTTTTAGCGGACCTGACAGTACGAAAAGACACGCTTTAAGCCCTTTTTAATACGTACTGCAGTCATTTGCAGAATATATTCTGGGACTTATTTGATATAAAGATTAGGGGTTAGCCTCAAATTACATATGACAAGATGAACATCACCCGCCCGTATGCCCGCGACGCCTGTGAGGCATGCGGAGGCAGAGCCTCCTTAGCCTCAAATTACATATGACAAGATGAACAACTTCCGCGAAGGCTCCTCTCTGTTAAGATTCCAATCTGGAGTTCAAGCTCGCGAACACGCTCTTCAAGCTCTTCATTATCCTTTTCCAGTCTGGCAACTCTTGACGCTAACTCTTCTAATGAGACCATACACAAATCTTTGTCACTAATCTATATAACAGCACAGGTTAAGACATCCATGTCCCTGAAATGAAATCCTTTATTCTATAACGCCTAACTATCTATCATGGAAGAGAACTGAAAACCAATCAGCCTTCCAGGAACTAGTGAACCATTCACATGCCAACCCACAAAAAAGAAGATAAGATGGTAAAGCAGGCAGCAAAGAAAGAAGCAGCAGCTAAGACCTCAGCATCATCGAATAAACCTGCACACAAATAAATTTGTGGAAATAAATAAGCTCATTGAGCCAAAAAAAACCCGGTTGAGGGAAACACCCTCAATCCTTCTTTTCCGGAAGTCTGAGAGGTTTATCCAGACCGATAGATGCAGCCTTCATCAGCTCATCATAATTCATCGTTGTCTCGACACATCCGTCAGTCAGGGTTACAACGCCAATGGTTGTCATCGAAATCCTGCGTCCAAGCTCCAGACCTTCTTTTACCTCCATCAGGCATCCGACACCAATCATGGCCTCCGGTCTGTACTTTTTTACAAGACGCTTGATAAACGTGGAACCTGGGATAATAAAAGTCATGTATCCGGCTTCCTTCAAAACAGGAATTGCATCGCCAAGCTGACACTTCCCGCATGAAATACAGGAAATACCAACATCAGGAGAAAGCCGTGCCGGACACTTGGCAGAGCGAAGACAAAGAGGAATGAACACTGCTCTTTTCTCAACCGGGACTTTTGCGAATGCCGAGTAGTTCATCTGATTATCAATCTTAATCAGAAACTCCATAAGCTCCGTCGGGTCAACGCGAAACATCATGCAGACAAGCTTCACTGTACCTTCCATGAGCGTCAGAACCGGTCTTAGAAGCATCGGGAAGTACATCCTCTTCTTTCTAATCGACAGCGCGATTAAAACTCCAATAAGGAAAGACAGAAGAATCCAGAGAACCAGAACTGCAATTACCAGTTCTCCTAAAATGTACACTGCTGAGTTCCAGACAGGATTGTTGAAGAAGGCAACAGGAAGATACTCTGAAATCATTTCAGCTCACTAAAATCAAATGGAGGATACAGAACACCTTTTTCTGTAATGATTCCGCTTACAAGCTCGAGAGGAGTTGCATCAAACGCATAGTTAATCACCGGAACATTCTCAGGAACTGTGGTCTTTCCAAAGAGTTCTGCAACTTCAGCTCTTCCGCGCTCTTCAACTACAACATCCTTCATCTCTGCCTCGAAGTCGAAGGTGGAAACAGGAGCTGCTACATAGAATGGAATGTTGTGGTGCTTTGCGCAGATTGCGTGCATGTAAGTTCCAATCTTATTAAAGACTCCGTCTTTTGTTATCCTGTCAGCTCCAACTACAACTGCATCGATTTTGCCCTGCTGCATCAAGTATGCGGCTTCTGAATCGATAATGGTCGTTACCGGAATCTTGTCGCGGGCAAGTTCGAAAGCTGTAAGTCTTGAGCCCTGAAGAAGAGGTCTTGTCTCACAGGAGATAACAGAGATGTTCTTTCCCATCTTCCATGCCGAGCGGACAACACCTAAGGCAGTACCCCAGGAAGAGCAGGCGAGAGCTCCTGCGTTGCAGTGGGTTAAGACAGTTCCAATCTGCGGAAGAAGTTTGGCTCCGTTTCTTCCAAGCTCCTGGCAGATTTTAGTGTCGTCCTCTGCAATCTTCTTTGCCGCAAAGAGACCCATAATCTTTGCCATCTCAGGCGGAAGATTTTCCATGCTCATCAGGACTTTTTTAACGCCCCAGGAAAGATTCACTGCAGTCGGTCTGGTGCTGATTAATTCTGCCGCATCTGCTGCAACAGTTTCTTCGAACTCAACATCCGATTCGCAGGAACGGGCAGATAGAGCAACACCGAAAGCTCCGGCAACTCCAAGAGCAGGTGCTCCGCGGATTGCAAGTCTTTTAATTGCATCAGCTAATGCATTGATGGTTCTGATTTCGAGGACTTTGTACTCAGTCGGCAGAAGGGTCTGGTCAACAGCCATGATACAGCTCTGCTCATCATCCCACCAGATGGTCTTCTCTTCTGAGATTACCGGCTTTTTTCCGTTTGTTCTTTTTTGTACCATTATTCACCACGCTCCACAGTACAGAGGAATGCCTTTGCGGCAGCAGAGCCGCCTGAGACAACAGAGTCCGGGATATCCTTTGGTGCAAGGGCTGTTCCTGCGATGAAGATTCCAGGAACTCCGCTTACAGCCGGTGAGAACGGGTCGTCAGCTTTGATGAATGAACTTTCGTCCATCTTAATTCCAAGAGAGGTTGCAAGACGTACTGTGTCAGGCTCTGGAGACATTCCAACAGATAATACAACTAAGTCTGCTTCGAGGTTTACAAACTCGCCGGTCTCGGTGTTTTCGATAGGGATGATAAGACTGTCCTTGGATTTCTGAACCTCTCCTGCGAATGCTCTGATGAAGGTAACACCCATGTTTTTGGCACGCTCGAAGTACTCTTCGTATCCTTTTCCGTATGCTCTTACGTCATTGTAGAGGATTGACACTTCACAGTCCGGATAGTGTTCCTTAATCAGCATGGCATTTTTCATCGCATACATGCAGCATACACAGGAACAGTGGTTTCTCTTGAGGACTGCATCACGGGATCCTACACACTGGACAAAGACAACGCTCTTCGGGTTCTCGCCGTTGGAGAGTTTTCTAAGTTCTCCCCTGGTCGGTCCTCCTGCGTTAATCATCCTCTCGAACTCAAGGCTGGTTATGACATCAGCGTACCTAAGGTATCCGAACTGTGACTTTTTCTGTGCATCGAATAGTGTGTATCCTGTTGCAATAATAACCGAGGCGGCTTCGATTTCGATGCTTTGGACTTTGTCTTCGGTTACTTTGAGGACTGCATTTTTACCGCATTCGTCAAAGCAGAGACCGCAGTCAATGCAGTGGAATGCATCGCGGACAACCAGGTTCGGGACTGCCTGTGCGTGCGGTTTGTATATGGCTTTTCTGACTCCAAGGCCTGCATCGAATTTGTTATAGACTTCAACGGGACAAACTTCGATACAGACACCGCATCCGGTACAGTCTGCTTCGTTTACATATCTCGGGTATTTAGTGACTGTGACGGTGAAATTCCCGGCAGTTCCTTCAATCTTTTCGACTTCGGCCAAGGTCAGGATAGTGATATTGTTGTGGCGGGAGACCTCTGCCATCTTTGGCGATAAGATACACATGGAACAGTCGTTTGTCGGGAAAGTTTTGTCGAGCATTGCCATGTGTCCTCCAATCGACGGCTCACGCTCGATGATGTATGCATGTACTCCGTGATTTGCAAGATCCATTGCCGCCTGAATTCCGGCAACTCCACCTCCAATGATTACGGCATTACTCATGGAGATACCTCTGACCTACACCAACATAGGTCTCTGCATTTCTGATGTTTGCCTGGACTTCTTCTTCGGTCAGTTCGCGGACAACTTTTCCTGGAACTCCCATGACAAGTGAACGCGGAGGAATTTCTTTTCTCTCGGAGACAAGAGCACCTGCTGCGATTAAAGAGCCCTCACCGATTTTTGCATCGTTTAAGACGATTGCTCCCATTCCAATTAAGCAGTTGTCTTCGATTTTTGCTCCGTGGATGATTGCCCCGTGTCCGATGGAGACGTTTTTGCCGATGACTACAGGTTTTCCAACGCTTTCGTGGATTACTGCGTTATCCTGTACGTTTGAACCGTCTCCAATGGTAATTGAGTCCATGTCTGCACGAAGTACTGCACCGAAGAGGATTGTTACATTGTTTCCAAGGTTTACATCTCCTGCGAGGGTTGCGTTTGGTGCAACATAGGTCTCACTTCCAATTGTTCTTCCGCCAAAGTCCATATTAATAATATATTTGAACTATACTGATATCAGTGTTTCCTGAGGTCAGTGGGTGTGGAGGGTAAAATACGGACACTCTGTCTTCAGGCACTCGGTATTTTCCATGTAATGCCTGCATGAAACTCCATCTGAAACGTCCAGAGGTTTTCCAAGTTCTCTTCCGCAAAATTCAGCCGCGGTTAAAATCGATGTGTATGAATCACGCTTACAGCATCTTGGACCGCCAAGCCTTGAAACAGCATCAAGACAGCACGAAGTCATACGGTTCGATAAAGCCCATGATTCCTTAGACAGAGGAGTTGCCTTCAGTACAACAGATAAGAAAATGCCTGCCGAAACAGCAGCCCCGCAGCATCCGGCCATGCCGCAGAAACCTCCTGGAACCTTCTTCCCTCTGGAAATTACAGCATTCAGAGAGTTCTCCAAATCCAGTCCGCCGTATGTGTTGTTGTACGCACAAAGAAGAGATGCCCCGACTATGAAATGATGCTCGGGACCGTGCATGTGGACAAATGAAGAAGCCATTATCTGTTCTGCGATTTCGAGAGGGTTCTTCGAAGTGGATGCAAGAACCACAGAACGTACAACACCTTCAGCCGGGGATGCGTGACACTCGTCACACACATAATGCCCGTTTTCGCAAACCGCATGTCCCTCAAAACTCCGGCCGCAAATCTCACAGCGCATCATCTTTGGAGATTCCAGATATTTAAGCGGAGCCTGGCAGAGAATACAGGAATCACTCACAGCCGCATCCCTCGATACAACAGCATCCGCAATGCTTCGGCTCAATGATTCCGTCAGGCACTGACAAAATCTGCTTTATCTCATCGTTTGACGGATATCGTCCTGTAATCATCGGGAAATTATTGACCAGAGTAATTGGCAGAATCATCTCTCCTTTCTGCTCCACAAGGCGAAGAACTGACGAAGCGCAACACTCTGAAATTTTCATCCGTGAAACATCAAAACCCGCATCCTTCAGTTTCAAAAGAACTGAAGATACACGTATCTCATCAGGGGAACTTATCGGATTTTTGCGGTCAACAATTACCAGGCTCTTCATAGAGAAGTGTTTCGTGCACGAGTAAATAGCACTTTCCTTCCGCTCAATTCATCTCTTAATAGAACCTATATGTATAGCATAATGCACCTCTTAACCGAAGAAGAAGGAAAGCTTGCCCTGCAGGCAGCTCGTGCATTCGCTGAATCTGCAGTAAAACACGAAGAAGTAAAAGACATTGAACTCCCAAAAATCTTTAACGAAGAACGCGGAGTCTTTGTAACACTCACAGACGGAGGCGAACTTCGCGGATGTATCGGATTCCCATATCCGACAGCACCGCTTGGAGAAGCTCTGCGTGAAGCAGCTGTTGCTGCAGCTCTCCGCGACCCGAGATTTTACCCGGTGCGCGTTGAAGAACTTGAAAGCATCCGCTTTGAAGTAACCGTTCTCACAGAACCTGAGATTCTCGAATGCCTGCCGGAGGAACGTCCTAAGCACATCGAAATCGGACGCCACGGACTGATAGCTTCCCTTGGAAGCCGTTCCGGACTTCTTCTTCCTCAGGTTGCAGAGGAATACAACTGGGACGCTGAAGAGTTCCTTAGTCAGACCTGCGTAAAAGCCGGTCTCTACCACAAATCCTGGATGGAAGATGATGACTGCATCATCAAAACTTTCGAAGGGCAGATATTTACCGAGACGATATAAATGGCAGTAACATTTGAAGTAATCCACAAAGACATTGCAGGAAGAGTTGGAAAACTCAAAGCCGGAGACAAGATGATGAGAACTCCGGGACTTCTCCCTGTCGTAAACCCGCACCTTCAGATTATCCCGCCTTCTGAAATGAAAAAGATGGGTGTTGAAGGAATCATCACCAATGCCTACATCTTCTCGAAGAGCAAGGAATTCAGAGAACAGGCAGAAACACGCGGTCTTCATGATGTTTTAGACTTCGACGGTCTCATTATGACAGATTCCGGCTCCTTCCAGATGTCTGTTTACGGAAGCGTTGATATCACAAACGAGCAGACCTTAGCTTTCCAGAAACAGATTGGAAGCAACATCTGGGTTCCGTTAGATATCCCGACCCATCCGGATACCGAGCGCGAAGAGGTAATCCGCCAGATGGAGATTACCTTCGAACGCATGAAGGAGGCAAAGGAAATCTTCGGAGATGATGCACCTATTTCAGGACCTGTTCAGGGAGCAGTCTTTGGAGACTTAAGAGAACAGGCAGGCAGAAGAGTTTCTGAGATGGGCTTTACCTACTGCCCGGTTGGAGCAGTCGTTCCTTTAATGGAAGCATACAGATACCGCGAGCTCGTTGATGTCATCATCGATGCCAAAAAAGGTCTGTCACCTGGAGCCTGCGTTCACTTATTCGGAGCAGGACACCCGTCAATGTTTGCTTTAGCTGTTGCCTGCGGTTGTGATATCTTCGATTCTGCGGCATACGCACTCTACGCAAAGGAAGGACGCTACATCACTCCGTCTGGAACCCTCAAGCTCGATGAGATGAGTGAACTTCCATGTGCATGCCCGGTCTGCCGCTCACACACTGTTGAAGAGCTCAAGAAGTCCCCGGATAAGCAGAAGCTCTTAGCCTACCACAACTTAGCTGTCACCATGGCAGAGATTTCCCGCGTCAGAGCTGCTGTACAGGATGGAACTCTCTTCGAGTTAGTCGACGAGCGCTGCCGTTCTCACCCGAGACTTTACGATGGATACAAGAGACTTCTTGAGAGAATCGATGAGGTTGCAAAGTTCGACAGAGCAAGCAAACGCCGTTTCTTCTACCGCGGAAATGAATCATGCTTAAGACCTGAGGTCTCAAACTACCACAAGATGATTGCAAGAATCACCTTAGGCCCTGAGGTCTTAATCTCTGCAGGCGGACCTGAACCGTCCAGATTCGAGGAAGTCATCGACTTCAAGCCGCCGTTTGGCCCGCTTCCGTACGAGCTTGCAGAGACTTTCCCGGCAGGTCAGGCAGAAATTCCGCCTACATGGGATGAGTATATGGTAGACTATGGTATCCGCGGATTAAAGTCTCTTCTAGATGCTAACCCGGAGACCAAGGTCACCATCTCCACAACTCCGAAGTGGGAGGCAGTCTTCCGCGAGGCTTTCCCTGATGCTGAGGTCATTGTATGAGTGTCTTTGATGTCAGAAAGCGTGACGGATTAGCTCGTATCGGAATGCTGAAAAACGGAGAGACAATTATCTCCACTCCTGCTGTATGCGATATGCAGGAGCTTTTCCCGTCTCTTGGTGAACGCGGATTTACCAACCTCCCGCTTTCTGCAGGTGTTTCTGATGCAGAAAGCTTCTTTGAGGCAGGAGCCGAACCGTCTGCAGTTCACCCGAATGCGGAAGCGGATGCTGATGCAGGAGTGTATCTTTTCGCTAACTGGAATAACACCTTAACTGATTCCAGAAGATACATCGAGTACCTGGAAAAACTCTACGCAAAAATCAGACCAGATGCCGCACGCTATGCTCCGGCTTCTGCTCTTCCATCCAATGCTGCATCTCTCATCTACTGCGGTTTCGACCTCTTCGATTATACAGCAGTCGACCTCTGCACTATTCAGGGTAAGTTCTGTACAACCGAAGGTGAGTTCGAAGCAGACTATATGGAGAAGGGAATCTGCGGTTGCGAAGGATGCAGGGCAGGGGATTTAAAGCTCCACAACCGCCTCGCATTAGAGCGTGAAATCGCAAATGCCCGCCTCTGGATTGAGAGAGGGCAGATTCGCGAGTACATGGAGATGAGATGCAGAATGCAGCCGGAGCAGGTCGAAATCTTAAGACGCATTGACAGAACTGATGCATTCGATGGTCTCTATCCGGCTGTTCGAAGTTCCCGCTTCCGTGCCAATGCCGGAGAATCCATGTTCCGCCGCGAGATTGCTCTCTTCGAAGAGAGACTTGTCTCACGATATGTTCCGCCAAGATCTGACATATGTGTTCTCTTACCGTGCGCATCAAGAAAGCCGTACTCGCTTTCCCGTTCTCACCAGATGTTTATGAGAGTTGTTGATTCCCGTGCACACGAGGTAATCGTGACATCTCCGCTTGGAGTAGTTCCCCGTGAGTTAGAGCTTGTGTATCCTGCAGGACACTATGATGTCCCTGTTACCGGATACTGGGATTTAGAAGAGCAGGAGCTCTTAACAGGTTTCCTTACTGCATACCTTGAGAAGCACAAGTACGAGAGAATCCTCTGCCACCTGGAAGGAGGAGCAAAGGCTGTTGCTTTAGAGGCGGCAAAGAGAGCAGGTGTTACCTTGGAGATTACCTGTAACGACGACCGCCCGCTTTCACAGGAGTCTCTTCGTGCATTAAATGCAGCACTTGAAGGTTCACGCAAGGTCAAGAATGATTTCATCCACGGAACTATGCTTTTCCAGTTCGGAGAGGATGTCGATACCAAAGGCCTTGTTGTTAAGGGACGCTACCCGCAGGTGAAGGCACTGCTTAAAAAGACTCAGCTCTTTACAACCGACCCGACAACCGGATTCATTCGCCCGACACATGAAGGATGGGCACGCATCAAAGGATACCGCGTAAAAATCAGTGAGGGATTCATTCCTCAGGGTGATGTATTAGCTCCGGGTGTTGCAGACTGTGATCCAAGAATCCGTGAAGGAGATGAGGTATTAGTCGAAGGAGACGGATATCTTGCAACAGGAAAAGCAGCAATGGGAGCACAGGAGATGCTTTCTTCGAAAAGAGGCGTTGCTGTGAAGGTTCGAAAGACGAGGAAGTAATTCCTCTCTTTTTGACAACGCTCTTATACTTATAACTCACATTTATAAACACTGCACCTGTAGGGTAGTCAGGATATCCTAAGGGCCTCCGGAGCCTTTGACTCGGGTTCAAATCCCGACAGGTGCGTTGAGCTTTTTTCCAAAAACGATTTCCAGAATATCTTTGGGTGATTCTGCAAAACACTCGCGGTCTTTATCTTCCCATGAGCCGTACCATGCATGAACTGCCTTAATTCCGCAGGCGCGAGGTGCTCTTACATCATTTTTCAGACTGTCTCCAACCATCAAAACCTCGTCTGCATTCATTCCAAGGAAATCCAAAACATGCTGGAATGCTTCAGGCGCAGGTTTAATTTCCGGGAAAGACTCACGGACAAAAACAGCATCGAAGAAGTTATCAAGACCCATTAATGAAAGTCTTGGATAGACCGAGTGTCCATCCGAGTTTGAGAGAATTACAAGACGAATTCCTGCATCCTTTAATTTCTGCAGTACTTCCTTTATCCCGTCAAACTCACGAAGGCATAATAGTTCAAGTTTATAGTACAGATAAAATGCCTCAGCGGCAATTTTTTCATCACCGAAATATTCTCTGAACTCAGCAGGCATACTTGGCCTGTCACGGTTTAGAGGAGTAAAATGCAGGTTGTACTCTGTTCCAAAGAAAAGAGATACTGCATCCGCCGCCGCTTGTGCTGCCGCGTGAAGGCTGTGCAGTGTATTATCCATATCGAAGATAACAGCACCTGGGACGGATGAGTGTGTCATTATATGTTATTTGAACAGACTGGAATATGATTTTATCTTCTGCGGAGGATAACTGCTGCAGAAAGACCTGCCAGAACTCCAAGGATTGGAACAGGACTAGATGCAGTCTGCTCGGCGTTTCCGGTTGAGTATTTCATCATCTCGGAAATTTCGCTGTTGGAGAGTTCGTAGTTGTAGAATACCTTGTAGAACTCCTTTACTTCTTCTTCTAAATCATAGTCAAATACATCCGGGTAGAATACATTTCCAAGCCAGAGGATGGAAACCAGGCGGTGAGCTGCCGGCGGGTTGCCCATCCATGACCACGGAGATTCAGCAGGCACTTCAATTACTCTTCCTTCTTTTACTGCATCGAGAACAGCCCACATGCTGCTTGACATAATCTCTTCATAGTAGTCATGCTCGAAAAGACCTGAGCCTGCAACAATGATGTAGTCAGGATTCATCTGGTAGATGTCTTCCATTGTGTACTGGTCTCCAAGGCCTGAACCTGCAACAGCTTCCGGCACAATGTTTTCTGCGATTCCGTCTAAGATTTCAGCATGGTAGGAGTTGTGACCAAGGAGGTTTACTGAGTTTCCGTCAAGTTTTGTGACATAGATTGCAGAGACTTTGTTGTCTCCTATTTTTTCCATGTTCTCTTCATACATGGAAACGATTCCGCCGAAGTACTCAGCAAGTTCTTCTCCCTTTTCTTCCTGTCCGAGCATCTCGCCTAAGGTGATGTAGGACTGTGCAATGCTGTCAAGTGTGCTCTGGGTGATGAAGACAAATGGAACACCGGACTTTCCCTGAACATCATCCATCTGTTCTTTCATGCTGCCCTTCGGCTCTCCAACATCAATGATTACATCAATGCCTATTTTTTTGTCGAGAGCAATAATCTCTTCAGGGTTCATTGTGGCCTTTGAGCCGAACATGCTTCCTGTAACAGGAAGGGTGTCAAGTCTGTCAGAAAGGAATTTGCGTTCACCTTCCTTTAATGAACTCGATATTGAAACATAGTACTCTTCACCAAAAGGATAAAGGGAAATCTGTGCCAGTGAGCCGGATGGGGCGACGTTTGTTACTTCTGCCGGGAGAATAACCTCACGCCCTATGCTGTCAACAAAAACTCTGTCTTCTGCTGCTGCTGTTCCGCAGAGCAGTGCTGCCGTAAGCATGAGGCAGAATATTAATGCTGTTTTTCTCATACTATATCATATGATTCAATGTATTAAATAAATTTGGCAAGAATGTTAATTTAATTTAATTAATGTTGTTGACAAAAAAAGTTAGAATTCTGTATCCTTCGGGACACAGAGTTTGTGGGTTCTGCATGTATTCTCGAAGTTGTTCACCATGACATCAACACCGTACACTTTCCGAATCAGCTCGGCATCAAGGACTTCATCAGGTGTTCCGTCAGCAATCACCTTTCCGCCGTACATCATCACAACACGGTTCGCGTAGATAAACGCGTGATCCGGGTTGTGTGTTGAGAGAATAATTGTGTATCCGTTCTTTGCAAGGCCTGCAATTCTCTGCATCACGCGGAACTGGTTTCCGTAATCCAGGTTTGCTGTAGGCTCATCCATGATTAAAATCTTAGACTTCTGAACAAGAGCACGGGCGATTAAAACAAGCTGACGTTCTCCGCCTGAGATTTCCCCATATCCTGCATGCTCTAAGTGAGCGATTCCAAGACTTGCAAGAGCTTCACGTGCTTCATCGATGTGTTCCTGTTTTGGAGATGACATAATGCTAAGCTGACTTGTTAAACCCATCATTACAACATCCAGGACCTCAAAGTTGAAAACCGGGTGTGTGGACTGAGGGATGTATGCAATTCTTTTTGCAATCTGCTTATGGGTCATCTCTGAAATGTCAGTCCCGTTTAAGAGAATCCTTCCCTCATACTTTTTCATAAAGCCGAGCATGCATTTGAAAAGTGTACTTTTTCCAACACCATTCGGACCTAAAATTGCAATAAGGTCTCCTTCTTCTGTTGAGAATGAGACATCTTTTAACACCTGAGGACTTTTTTTGCTGTAGGCAAAGCTTACGTTTTGGATATCTAAAGTCTTCATGAACGCTTACCTCCTGCCATCAGAAGATATGCAAAGATTGGAGCTCCAACGAAGGCTGTTAAGATTCCAATCGGAACTTCGGTTGTGGCCATACAGCGTGCTATGTCATCCACCACAAGAAGGAAAGCCCCTCCCATGATAATAGCCGCAGGGATGATTCTTCTGTAGTCGCATCCGAAAATCATCCGGCAGAAGTGCGGGATTACAAGACCAATCCATCCGATGATTCCTGAAATTGAAACAGCAGCAGCTGTAATCAGAGTTGCGCAGGCTACAACTACCAGGCGAAGGCGATGCGGGTTTAGACCCATACTTTTTGCTTCGTCTTCTCCTAATGTCAGTACGTTCATTCTCCAGCGGAGAAGAAAGATTGGAATAATTCCGGCAGTGATTAACACGCCTGCGAAGATGACATCAGACATGTCAGCACCGGCAAGGCTTCCCATAAGCCAGTAAGTGATTTCCGGAAGCTGGTCTTCGGTGTCTGCAACAGTCTTTAAAAATGAAGTCATCGCAGTAAAAAGACTGCTGACTAAGATACCGGCCAGAACCATAGAAAGCGTTGCGCTTCCTTTTGTTAAGCGGCTTACAACATAAGCAGCTCCAACACAGATAACAGCTCCGGCAAATGCAAAGGCAGTAATCCAGACAGGCCCTAAGTTCATGAAGATAGCAAGAGCTGCACCGAATCCTGCACCTGATGATGCTCCAAGGATATCAGGAGATACAAGCGGGTTCTGGAACATTCCCTGATATGCTGCTCCAGCCGTTGCAAGAGCTGCTCCGACAAAGAATGCGGCAAGTATTCTTGGAAGACGGATGTTAATTACCGTGCTCCATGTTGCAAAGTCCCATGTGATGTCGAGTTTGAAAATCTCGGTTGCAAAAACCATGATGACGTCTGCAAGAGATACCGGGAATCTGCCGACAGCAAAGGAGAACAGGACACAAAGCAGTGCTGCTGCTATAAGCAGGATGAAACGGAGTTTGTAATTTGGCACATGCCTTGTCTTCTGTTCAGTCATTTCTTATCTGTTTGCCGCAGAATCATAAGTACTTATTTCTTTTTTCAGAAAAAGTAAATTTAATTTATTTTACCTGATAAAACCCGCAGACGAAGGGTTATCTTCTATCAAAGCAAATCTGTCTGGTATGGCAGAAGAAAAAATACATATTTTCCTAACAGGAGACCGCCGTGTCGGGAAAAGTTTTCTTTTGCAGAGGGTACTCTTAGAGCTTGATGTTCCTCTTTCAGGTTTTACCACTTCCTGGGGCGAAGAAGATGAGAAAGGGGCAACACCTCTGATTCTCTCAAACGCCTCCGGGACAAAAAAAGCCGTTGCCGCATATCGTTATACTGATGACAGGCCTCGCAAGGTTTTCGAGGAGGTCTTCGAGACTTTTGGTGTTGAATGTTTAAGAGCTCCTGAAGGTCTTGTGATTATGGATGAGCTTGGACGCTTTGAGGCATCAACTGAGTTATTCCGTACCCGCGTGTTTGAGGTTCTCGAGTCTGACCTTCCTGTGTTTGGTGTTGTCCGTGATATGGAGATTGCATTCCTGGATGCTGTTCGAAATCATCCAAAGACAGAGGTTATCCGCATAACTGAAGAGAACAGGGAAGAGATGTATCATACGGTTCTTGAAAAAATAAAGGAGATTCTCTAATGAAGAAAACTATAATTATCAATGGTTCACCTCGTGTGAACGGAAATACTGCATATCTTATCGCCGAACTTAAGAAACATCTTGAAGGTGAGGTCATTGAGATTTCCGCGTTCCGCTCAGGAATTGCTCCGTGCGTTGACTGCCGTGCATGCTGGACTACTGCGAAGTGTGTTGTAGAAGATGATATGCAGATTATCTATGATGATGATTTTGATAATATTGTAATCGCTTCTCCTGTTTACTACAGTACTCTTCCAGGTTCGGTCTTAAGTCTGATGAGCAGACTTCAGCCCTGGCATGCGGCAACTTTCTTCATCAAGGAGCCGCTTAAGCAGAGACCTAAGAAGTCTGCGGCTATTCTTACCGCAGGCGGTAAAGGAAATGAAGCAAATGCACAGCACCACTTAAGTGCGTTTTTTAAGCAGGTGAACGCAACAGGTTTTAGAGACCATATTGTGTGTTCCGGAAAGACCGATACGATTCCTTCATGGGAAGACAAAGAGGCTGTCGCCAAGGTTGCCGAGCTTGCCAAGTGGCTTAATGAGGATTGAATGGCGCAGGAATTTCCGATTCTGGATGATCACTTCCACTTAAACCGAAGAACCGGTAAGGGTCCTGAGGTGATTAAGGAGTTTATGAGGTCAGGAGGTACACATATTGTTCTGGTTACTCTTCCATCCTGGTCGTGCGGTGTTACTGCAAGTAAGCCTGAGGATTTCCGTGAGGTGTTTGATTCAACTCTTGCAGATGCAGAAGCAGTTCGCGCCCTTGGATGTACATGTTACTGTATGGCAGGTGTTCATCCGGCTGAGGTTGGAAGACTTCTTGAACGTATGAGCCTTGAGGAGGCAGAGAGCCTTATGAAAGGAGGGCTGGACTTAGCGGCGGAGTATGTGGCTGATGGGAAGTGCATCGGGATTAAGTCCGGCCGCCCACACTATCCTGTGTCTCCTGAGGTCTGGGAGATGTCAAACCGTGTTCTTTCACATGCTTTAACTCTTGCCGGAGAGCTTGACTGTCCGCTTCAGATTCATGCAGAAAGCGGTCCGTGTGATGATGTAATTGATATGGCAAAAAAAGCAGGCATGGATTCAACACGTGTCATTAAGCATTTTGCAACATGTGATACTCCGCTTCACCCGTCAGTTACTGCCCGCGAGCCTTTCCTTGCAGACTGGTTCCGCGATGGCAAAGTGTTTACGATGGAGAGTGATTTTATGGATGATAATTCAAGACCCGGGGCTGTGAATGGTCCAAGGTCTGTTCCAAGAACTATGCAGAGGATGCTTCAGAAAGGGGATATTACTGTTGATGATGTGTGCCGGATTCACTCGGATGTTCCGGGGAAGCTGTATAGGGTGTCGTTTGAGGTATAATTCCAAAAAACCACGTACCCATTCAATGAGTAACAAAATGTAACAGCCAGTTGGACATACAGTTACAAATTGTAACAGCACAAACATCATATTGTTACAAATTGTAACAACACCCACCCCATACTGTTACAATCTGTTACTTATAAATACAATCACCTCCTATCTATTTTTCATGGCTTCAAAAGTTGTCCGTGTAAGTGAAGAAGCTCTATCTGTTGCATCAAAATATTCTCCTGACCTGAGTACTGCAATTCTACTCATGCAGGCAAAACTCGAAGAAAGAGAAAGGCAGGCTTTCGACATGAAAGCCTTGGAAAAATTAGTCAGGAACACAGTAAACGACTGCCTCTCTGACCTGAACAGGGGATTCTGATGCTTTACGGATGGATAGAAAAAGACGGAAGAATACTTTCAGACGCTGAAGCCGAAGAACTTACACCAGATGAAGTACAGTTCTGCGGAGGAGAGTTTATCTTAGAGACTGATACACTTACAGCACGCGACTGTTATGGAATCATGCCCTCGGCTTACCCTCCAGGTATTGTATCATCCAAAGACGGAATAAAAAATATCAGACCTGATGTCCCGAACCTCGGACTCGAAGAAGCCATTGTAGAAGCAGTACGTTTACGCTGTACAGATAATGCAGTAGTTACTCTTTCCGGCGGAGTTGACTCAACACTTGTTGCAGCTCTCTCAAACCTTCCGTCAATCGCTGTGGGTGCTGAAGGCTCACATGACGCTGAGGCTGCAGAAAAAGCAGCAGACGCACTTGGAGCTGACCTTACCATACACACAATCACCTTCGACGAAGTAGAAGCAGCACTTCCTGAAGTACTAAGCTTTTTGCCAATCAAAAACCCGATGGATATCGAGCTTGCTGTTACAGGATACTTCATCTGCCGCCTTGCCAAAAAATGCGGAGCTGAAAGAATCCTAACAGGACAGGCGGCTGACGAACTCTTTGCCGGATATGCAAGATATGGAAGAACAAACACCTTAAGAGCAGATCTTGATTCGGACTTCAAAGACCTTGCACGTCAGAGAGCACGCGACTCAGCACCTGCAAGTCACTTTGGCGTGTGGTACTCGCTTCCATACATGGATGAGCGTGTAGTGCGCTGTGCTAAATCGCTTTCAGCAGACGAACTTGTATCAGGAGAGCTTCGAAAAGTAGCTCTTCGAAAAGTTGCTGAAAAGTATATCCCGGAAGAGTTTGCATGGAAACCGAAAAAGGCAATGCAGTATGGAAGCGGAGTTTCCAAAATGCTTTCACGCCTTGCAAAAAAGGAAGGATGCAGAAATACTGCAGAACTTATCGAGAAGATTATCTCTTATCAGGAGGAATAAAATAACATGGATACTCTAACTCTTTGTATTCTGCTTGTTGCAGTCTGCTTCGCAGTTGTTGTAATTACCGGGGCTCTTGAAATACTGCTGAAAAAGAAAAAGGAAGCAAAGACTGTTCAGGTAAATACTGAACCTGCAGAACCCAAGCCTGAGTTTACCGTAGGGCGTATTTATCAGATGGAAGATGGATCATTTGCAAAATATGCAGGAAATGGAAAGTTCCTGAAGGTTAGAAAATAAATCTCTTTTTTCAATTCACATATTCGTTCATATTAATACTCTAACGAACCAAACATTATAGCATCATGCTTGGAATTATCGGAGGAACAGCCCTGCTTCAGGCTGAACTTCCGCCTCTTGAACGGAAAATAATTGCAACTCCGTTTGGAAGTGCTGAAGTCTACCTCGGAAAAATTGCTGTAATCAAACGGCATCAGTTCAATACACCGCCTGCACAGATAAACCACAGAGCCAACATTGCAGCTCTCAAAATCGCAGGCGTTGACCGCATGATTTCCATTGGTTCAACCGGAAGCATGAAAGAAGAACTGCCTCCTGGAAGTCTCGTTGTCGCATCAGGATACTTTTCACCATGGAACATCCAAACATTCCATGAGCATGACATCTTCCATGTCCCGCCTTCAGTAGACGAAGAACTCTCTGCAGGACTTATGGAACTCGCACCAGATGCAAAACGCGGAGTCTACTTCCAGGCTCTCGGCCCTCGTTTTGAGACCGCGTCAGAAATCGCACACTTCGCAGAGCACACGGATGTTGTCGGAATGACCGCCGCCTCTGAACTCACTTTAGCAAATGAGCTTGGCATTCGATGTGCCGCTCTTTGTACAGTGGATAACTATGCAAACGGAATCGGCGGCGAAGGAGCACCAGACTACGAAGAGATTATCAAAATCGCAAGACAGAACGGAGACAAAGTAACATCACTCATCAAAGGAATCGTGGAGAAATTCGCATGACAGAAGAAATCGATATCTACGGACAGCAGGTCCCAATCCTCATTAGAAACGCACGTGTCAATGGAAAAATACAGGAAATCTATCTTGACGGAACGGGAAAGATTGGAGCGGTGGATGAGAAAATCACCGATCACGAAGCAGAACTTGTAATCGATGCAAACAGAGCAACAGCACTTCCTTCGATGTGCAACATGCACACCCACGCAGCTATGGAACTGCTTAGAGGCTATGCTGACGACATGCAGCTTTTCCCGTGGCTCTCAACTAAAATCTGGCCTACAGAGGCACACCTAACCGAGTCTGACATTTACGCAGGAGTAAAACTTGCGTGTCTTGAGATGATTAGAACCGGAACTACTGCTTTCAATGATATGTACTTCATGATGGAGGCAGCGGCTGACGCAGTCGAAGAGTCGGGTATTCGTGCATGTCTTTCCTACTGTATGATTGACGGAGGAGACGAGGAAAAGCTCGAGTCCGAGAAGCGTGCTATGCAGGCAACCGTTGCAAACCTCAAAGCAAGAAACAATGAAAGAATTCTTCCGGGTGTTTCTCCGCATGCAGTTTATACTGTTTCAGAAGAAGGTCTTCGCTGGTGTGCAGAGTATGCAAAAGCAGAAAATGTTCCGCTCCACATTCACGTTTCAGAAACCGAGCAGGAAGTAATCGATTGTGTTGCAGCTCACGGCATGAGACCACCTGCATGGCTTGACAAATGCGGTGTTCTTTCTCCGTCATGTATTGCAGCACACTCATGCTGGCTTGATGCTGATGATATCGCTCTCTATGCAAAGCGCGGTGTCACTGCAGTTCATAATCCTGTCTCCAACATGAAGCTTGCAGGAAACAGAGCACTCCCATACTCTGAGATGAAGGCAGCAGGTGTAAATGTGGCTCTTGGAACTGACGGAGCATCATCTAACAATGATCTGGATATGTTTTCCGAGATGAAGACCGCAGCCATTCTCCAGAAGTTCTTCTGGAACGATCCGACAGCACTTCCGGCATCTGAGGCTTTACAGGTTGCATCAAGAAACGGATTCAAGGCTCTTGGAATCAATGCAGGTGTAATAGCTCCGGGATACCTTGCAGATATTATCCTCGTTGGAAGAAACCCGATGAATGTCCCATGCTTCAATGCTGATTCCAATGCGGTCTATGCAACAAACGGTCTTGCTGTTGAGACTACAATCTGTAATGGAGCAATCCTCATGTACGAAGGAGTTATTCCAGGCGCAGAAGAGATTATGGAAGAAGCAGAGAAAGCTGCCTTCGCACTTGCGGCAAGAGCTGAGGCCGCAAACAACTAATTTTTTGAAAAAAGTTTAGAACTCAATCCGGACATCAGTCCTGATATGAGCAACGACTTTTCCTCCGGCAAAGATTCTGATAATTCCGCCGGATTCAGACACAACAATTCCAACCGATGGAGTAACTTTTGTAATGGCCGCTGTTGCTAAGTGGCGTCCTCCAAGTCCGCTCTGGAGATTTACATCACGGCTGTCTGCATCAAGATAGCGGCCTGCCGCCTCGACAATTCCGTTTTTATCGATGATGAAAACACCATCGAGCTGAGAGAACTCTTTTACACTTTCCCAGTTACCGCGCTCTTTAATATCGCGGACATCAGCAGGATGTCCGGCATACGGATTTAACACACCCTGGTGAGACCAGCGTTTGAGCTCATCAATATCTCCGACGATGAAGGCCGTTCCAATAGAGCGTCCTTCGCGTCCGTCATGAGCGATTTCAAGAGCGAGAGATAGAACCGAGTGGATAACTGCCGGTTCTGCAATGTCTGAGAGGTTTTCTGCAGTGAACTCGGAATTTGTTGCCTCGAGATCGTAAATCAGAATTGCATACGGGAATGCAGCAACAACCGTACCGTGATTCTCCTTCGTTAAGATGCGGTACTGTACAACCGCATCGATGATGTGGTTTGAACAGTAATCCAGAAGCGCAACCATCGAACCGTCACGAAGGATATCCGGCTGGATATCGATTACGTGAACTGTTGGTGTTTCGAGCTTTAAATCATGCTCCTTTGGAAGAAAGGAGATGATTGCAAGTGCATCCACGCTTTTTGCAAGAGCGTCTGCAGAACGAAGCAGGGTACGGTTTTTGGTTGTCATCAGAATAATTCCTTTACAAGACCCGGGATTTCAGATGGTCTGGTTGCGGTCGGGATACCGAACTCGCGTAAGCGGGCAATCTTGGATGCGGCATCTCCTTCTCCGCCTTCGACGATTGCTCCGGCATGTCCCATACGTTTCTCTTTCGGAGCGGAAACTCCTGCGATGTATGAAACAACAGGGATTCCTAAATCCATTGCACGCTTAGCACCTTCGAGCTCTAAGTTTCCTCCAACCTCTCCCATTAAAACGATTGCACGGGTTCTGCCGTCTGCGTGGAAGGTATCAACAACATCAGCAAAAGTCTGACCAATGATTGCATCTCCGCCGATTCCAATAATACCGGACTGTCCAAGACCTGCTGCGGTCAGTTCAGAGATGACCTGATAGGTAAGAGTTCCGCTTCTGGATACAACACCAATGTCTCCTTTCATGCAGAGGTTTGCCGGGATGATACCGAGTTTACACTCTTCCGGAATCATCATACCAGGACAGTTTGGACCAATAACTTTGGAACCGCACTTCTCAGCGTAGGCTACAGCACGCATTACATCGTGTACCGGGATGTGCTCAGTGATAGTAACAATAGTTGGAATACCTGCATCTGCAGCCTCCATAATTGCATCCCCGCATCCTGCACCCGGAACGAAGATAACAGATGCTCCAATGTCGTGTTTATCAACAGCGTCAGCTACAGTGTTGTAGACCGGAACACCGTAAACTTCCTGACCTCCCTTTCCAGGGGTCATTCCTGCGGTAACACCGGCACCTCCGACTGCTTTTGCGTACTCGTTCATTAAGTTGATGTGGAATCTTCCCTGAGAGCCGGTCGCTCCCTGGACAAGAACCTCGGTTTCCTTGCCTGCGTAAATCATCTGCAAACCTCCACTGCTGCACGGATAGCTTCATCCATTGTTGGAAGCATAAGGTAGTTGTTCTCTTCAAGAAGTCTCTTTCCTTCTGCTTCGTTGGTTCCGGCAATTCTGACGATAATCTTCTGTTCAACACCTGCCTCGATAATACCTTTGGCAACTTCATCACAGCGGGTGATTCCGCCAAGGAGGTTTACAACGATGACTTTGACGCCGGGCATGGATGAAACAAGTTTAACTGCATGGCATACACGCTCTGCATCTGCTCCGCCTCCTACATCAAGGAAGTTTGCTGCCTTTCCTTCGTAGTAAGAGATGATATCCAGGGTTGCCATAGTAAGACCTGCACCGTTTCCGATAACTCCAATCTCACCGTCGAGCTCGACATAGGAGAAGCCGTGTTTTTCTGCTTCCTTTTCGCGATCGGTTAAGTCACGGTTCTCGGAGATTCCCTGGCGGGCTAATGCATTGTCATCTAAGATGACCTTGCCGTCTGCGGCGATGATTCCCTTCGGGGTTGCAACAAGCGGGTTGATTTCGACAAGGATTGCATCCTTTCTGATGAAGACATCGAAGAGCTTCTTGACGATTGCGCCAATCTCTTTTGGAGCAGTTCCAATGACATTTCTTACAACAAAGTCCGGGAGAGTTGTAAAGGACGGGTCAACATAGATTCTTCTAAGTGCCTCAGGGCGTTCCTTTGCAAGAGTTTCAATCTCGACACCGCCTTCTTCAGAGAAGAGAATGACCGGGCGTTTCTTTGAGCGGTCGATTGTGATACTGATGTAGTATTCGTGGGTGATTTCGAGAGCCTCTTCGACTAAGACTTTCTCAACAGGCAGTCCCTTAATCAGTTTGCCGAAGAGTTCTTTGGCTGTTGCGTCAACGGTTTCTGCATTGGCCGGAAGAATTCCTCCGGCTTTGCCGCGTCCGCCGACATCAACCTGTGCCTTTAAGACAACCTTTTCTGCAACTCTGGAAAGGGCTTCTGCTGCTTCTTCAGCTGATACAATCAGTTCACTGTTCGGAGTCGGGATTCCTGCATCCCGGAAAATCTGTTTTGCCTCATATTCACGGAACTTCATAACTGTTTCCTCACAATCTCGCGGCCAATGGCGAGAGCTTTCTTGTTTGCTTCCTCGGTTCCCTTCGGCACACTGTCGAGGACTGCGTGCTCTAAGGACTCGTAATCGATGACTCCTGTTGCCTCCATTAAGGCTCCAAGCATGATTACATTTGCAAAGACCGGCTTTCCAAGCTGTGCTTTGGCTTCAGCGGTTGCCGGAACTTCTAAACAGACACAGCACGGTCTGCTTGTGACGTATCCAGGGTCAACGAGCATTAATGCGTTGTTTCCTGCTTTGCATCCGTATTTGTCATATGCCGCCTGGGACATGATAACGAATGTTTCAGGTTCGGTTACCTTCGGGTAGTGGATTGGTTCATCAGAGATGATGACAGCAGAAGCAGAAGCTCCGCCTCTTGCTTCAGGTCCATAGCTTTGAGTCTGGACAACGTGTTTGTCTGCGTAAAGAGCTGCGGCTCTTCCAAGGATAACTGCTGCCGTAATGATACCCTGACCGCCAAGTCCTGAGAATCTGATTTCGTGTCTCATTCTTTAACAACCCCCAGTGGCGGGTTTGCACGACGAACGAACTCGCCGACGATGAATTTTCCAGGCTCAAGCGGAATGCCTGCAGCAGCATCGCGGTCTGCTTTTGCTTTCTTTACAGCATTGTTCCTGAAGACCTCAATCATCTGAGTCGGCTGTCTGAGTTTGTTCTTGTTTCCGTATGCAGTCGGGCACTGTGCCAGGACTTCAATGAAGGCAAGTCCCGGTGTTTCAAGACCGGTCTTGATAGCTTCGGAGAGCTCTTTGACGTGGAAGGAAGTCCAGCGGGCTACGTAGTTTGCTCCTGCAGCTTCTGCTAGTTTGCAGAGGTCAAACGGCTGTTCCTGCATTCCGTACGGAGTGGTTGTGGTAATCGAGCCCTTCGGAGTACACGGGCTTCCCTGTCCTCCGGTCATTCCGTAGATGTTGTTGTTCATGCAGACCACCGTCAAATCGATGTTTCTTCTGCATGCGTGGATGAAGTGATTGCCACCGATTGCCGAGCAGTCTCCGTCACCTGTGAATACGATGACATGCTGTTTGGGCTTGACGAGTTTGACACCGGTCGCGAAAGCGAGTGCTCTGCCATGAGTTGTGTGAAGAGAGTCGGCAGATGTGTATCCTCCTGCACGGGAAGAACATCCGATTCCGGAGACGAAGGTTGTCTCGTTGATATCGTATCCGAGTGCATCAACAGCACGAAGGGTTGCATTCAGGATAGTTCCGTTTCCGCATCCTGCACAGTAGATGTGCGGAAGTCTGTCCTGACGGTACCAGTCCTCTAAGGTCATAAGCGAACCTCCGTAACAGGGCGGGTTGCAGTTTCTGCGGCTGCTGCTGCGGTCTTGAGTTCTTCTACTGTGTGAAGTGCTCCGCCGAGTTTTGGTGCGGTGATGATTTTGACGTTGGTGTACTGTCTGACCTCTTTTGCAATCTGGCCTAAGTTCATCTCAGGAACAACGAATGCTTTTGCATTTGTGAACTGCTCTAAGCAGTGATCCGGGAAAGGCCATACGATTCTGAGGTTTAAGTGTCCGTATTTTCCAGGTTCGTCTGCTAAGAGCTGACGAACGGTTCTGGTCGGTGCTCCGTAGGAGATGAAAACAATCTCTGCGTTTGGATTTACAATATCAACGTCAGTTAACTCAAGGCGGTGTTTTTCGATTTTGTCTACCTGGCGGCGAACCATTGCCTCATGAAGCTCTGCTGAGTCAGTTGCCGGGTATCCTTTCTCGTTGTGGGTAAGACCTGTGATATGGATATTGTGACCGTTTCCAAATGTTCCAAATCCGGGGATGCCGTTTTCATCAGGTTCGCACGGCAGTTCACCCTCTTTTAATTCACGGCGGGGGATGATTTCGACATTTTCGCGGAGGAGAATCTTCTCTCTCATGTGTCCGATGGTCTCATCAGCCATTAAGAAGACAGGAGTTCTGAAGCGGTCTGCTAAGTTGAATGCTTTGACTGTTAAGTCAAACATTTCCTGAACAGATGACGGGGATAGAGCGATGATGCTGTAGTCTCCGTGACTTCCGTATCTTGCCTGCATCATGTCTCCCTGTGCTGCCATTGTCGGCTGTCCAGTGGATGGTCCTCCTCTCTGGACATTTACAACAACGCACGGTGTCTCAGTGATTGCGGCATATCCGATATTTTCCATCATAAGAGAAAAACCCGGGCCTGAAGTTGCGGTCATGGAGCGTGCTCCAGCCCAGCTTCCTCCAACGATTGCGGCCATGCTGGCAAGTTCATCTTCCATCTGGACGAATGTTCCGCCAATCTTTGGAAGTCTGGATGCCATTCTCTCTGCTATTTCAGTGGACGGGGTGATTGGGTATCCGGCGAAGAATCTGCATCCGGCAGCAATCGCACCCTCTGCGCATGCAGTGTTTCCATTGTAGAATTCAGTTTTTCCGGTCAATATTCTATCTCCACTTTCTTTGGTTCGAAGGGTTTTTCTTCCACCCATGAGATTGCCTGGTCAGGACAGATCATCTGGCACATGCCGCAGAGCTGTCTGCCGTAAACCTTCTGAAGACGGCAGTTGGTGCATCTTTCAGGACGGTCTAAAACAGGAATCACATAGCCGCGGATTCCTGGTTTGGTTCCTTCCTGGAAGATGCGGTAAGGACATACTTTTGTACAAAGATTACAGCCCTTGCAGCGGTGTTCATTGATTACGAGCTTCATTATTAATACTGCTTATATTATGTGATGTGATAAGCCTAAAAGTATTCCTTGTTGGACATGATTTTTTGAGGGTTGGTTAGTGAGAGGATATGTGATTTTAGCGGGTGTGATATATACCGCGCAGAATTAAAGAAAAAAAAGAAAATTATTCTTCCAGAGTTGCTCTGATGGCTGCACGAACAGCATCCTCAGAGGTAACACCAGGATTCCATCCAAAAGACTTCAGCTTATCAACCGAGAGCTGCATTTTTGGAACATCCCCAACCCATCCGCGGTCGCCGCCGGTGAACTTGAACTCAACACCAGTAAGACCCATCTCTTCGACAACAAGCTCTGCAATTCTTTTCACAGTAACCCAGTCTTCGGAACCTATATTGAAGAAGTTAAATGTATCATTGGAAATTTCTGGAGCAAACACGACAGCCTTTACACACTCCTCAACAGAGAGATAAGACTTCGACTGGCTTCCATCACCTAAGATTTCAAGCTCATTCGGGTTGGCTCTGAGTTTCTGAACAAAGTCATAGATAACTCCGTGAGTACTGCGGGAACCAATAATATTTGCGAATCTATAAACCCATGCATGCCAGCCGTAGGTTGCAGCATAAGAAGAAATCATAGCTTCGCATGCGAGCTTGCTTGCTCCATAGATTGAGATTGGAATCATTGGAGAGTAAGTCTCAGGTGTCGGAATAACTGATGCCTCGCCGTAAACGGTCGAAGTTGAAGTGAAAACAATCTCACGTACATCATACTCCTTCATTGCTTCAAGCACACGAACAGTTGCTGTTACATTATTCTCGTACACCTCAAAGGACTTGCGGGCAGAGCCCCTTACATCCGGGTCTGCTGCGATATGATACACACGGTCTGCACCCTCAAAAGAACTCTGCCATCCGTCATCGAGTAAATCCTTGTGGATGACAGTAATTGATGGAAGATTCTCTTCAAGATTTGCCATGCGGCCTGCAACCATCGAATCAATAACTACGACCTCGTGGTTCTGCGAGACTAAAAGATCAACCAGATGCGAGCCAATAAAACCTGCTCCGCCAGTGACAATGCACTTCATAATACCATATAGGAAGTACTCACACATCAACCCTTCTAACGGAAAATACATGTAATCCCCGCACCAAATAATACAGATATGTTTGAAGGAGTAATTCCCGCATTAATTACCCCGTTCAACGATGATGCATCACAGTCCCTTGACCTCGAAGGTCTCAGAAGCTGTATTGAGCACGTCGTAAAGGGCGGAGTACACGGGCTTCTCGCATGCGGTTCCACTGGTGAATCCGCAACCATGACCCACGCAGAACACATCCGTGTTATCGAAGAAACCGTTTCTGCCGCATCCAACCGTTTACCGGTTATCGCAGGAACTGGTTCCAACAACACCGATGAAGCACTCGTCATGACTCTTGGAGCAAAACTTGCAGGAGCAGACGCAGTCCTTGTAATCAGCCCATACTACAATAAGCCAAACCGCTCTGGTCTCTTAAAACACTATAAGAAAATCGCCGATGTCGGACTTCCGGTGATTGTCTACAATATCCCGGGAAGAACAGGACAGAACCTGCCGGCAGACTTAATCCTTGAGATGGCACAGACCATCCCGAACATTGTCGGAGTCAAAGAGGCAAGCGGAAACATTGACCAGATGATGGCAATCATCGACGGAATCTCCGACCTCGAGCGCGACCTGCCGTTCATCTTAACCTCAGGTGACGATTCCTTAACTCTTCCGGTCTTATCCGTTGGCGGACAGGGTGTAATCTCCGTTACCGCAAACATCGAACCGGCCCGCATGGTCGAGATGTACAACCGCTTTAGAAAGTGCGACACCCAGGGTGCAATCCAGATGCACTACGAGTTAATGGAACTCTCCAAAGCAATGTTCATGGACGTAAACCCGGTTCCGGTCAAAAAGGCCGCAGAACTGCGCGGACTGATAAAATGCGGAAACGTCAGACTCCCGCTTGACTCGTTAAGCCCGGAGATGACCGAAAAGATGCGCGAGGTGCTTTCTCACTATGACTAAAGTAATTATTTGCGGAGCATTTGGAAGAATGGGTACCACCATCGCACAGATGGTAATGGAAAACCCTGAGTTGGAATTCGCAGGCGGAGTTGACATCCGCGAGGGTGAACTTCACGGAAAGCCTGTTGTAACCTCTGAAAAACTTGCAAGTTTCATCGACGAAGCAAAGCCGGATGTAATGATTGACTTCACAGTTGCAGCAGCAACCATGGTTAATGCAAAAATCGCCGCCGCAAAAGGCGTTGCATTAGTTATTGGAACTACCGGATTCACCCCGGAGCAGGATGCAGAACTCTTAGATGCAATCAAAAATGTCCCGGTTGTCAAGACCACCAACTTCAGCGTTGGTGTCAACATCTTCTGGGAACTTGTAAGAGAAGCTGCAAAGCGCTTAGGCGACTATGATATCGAAGTCATCGAAGCACACCACAGACACAAGAAGGATGCACCAAGCGGAACCGCAAAGACCATTCTTCGTGTCTTAGAGGAAGAGACAGGAAAGACTGAAGAGATGTACGGCAGATGCGGTATGACCGAGAGAAAGGGCGAGATTGGTGTTCACGTAATCCGCGGAGGAGATGTTGTTGGAGACCACTCGGTTCAGTTCCACCAGAACTATGAAACAATCGAACTTTCCCACCGTGCATATGACAGAGCAGTCTTCGCACGCGGAGCAGTACGCGCCGCAGCATGGGCCCCAACTGCAGAGCCTGGCCTTTACACAATGAAGGAAGTATTAGGGTTATAAGGGAAACCTATATCCCACGCGAATGAAAAATATAGATAATAAGAGGTAAACATAATGCCAGCAGTAATTGATAAAGCAAAGTGTACCGGATGTACCACCTGTGTTGACATCTGCCCAGCAGCAGCAATTGAACTCGGAGCAGACGACAAGGCTGTCATCGATGCAGGAGCATGCGTTGACTGTGAAACCTGTGTCGACGAGTGTCCGGAAAGCGCAATCAAGATGGAGTAAATCTCCAACCAATTTTCTTTAGACTATTTTACAGAAGAACTAATTTTACGTTTCCTGCCGCAGCTGTTTCTGCTGCCAGGTTTGTTGCCGGATATCCTGATGCGATAACTGATATTCCAGCGTTTAAGGCTTTTTTTACCATATCAGCAGTTACCTTTCCGGATAACATAAGAGCAGACTTTTTCAAGTCAACACCGGAAAGAATCGCAGAGCCGACTGCTTTGTCAATAGCTGCACTCTGTCCAACATCTTCTGCCAGGAAAAATCCTTTCGGAGATACAACAGCGGCTGCAAACCCTCCGGCCCGAAGCACATCTGAATCAAGATTTTCAGGAAGTGCCGGAGGGTCTATTGTCTCTTCCAGGACCGGAAGCTTTGCCGCGTCAAGATAGGAAGCTGTTCCCCCGCATCCTGAAACAACAGTCTTCTTTGGAAGAAGAACCTTGAATGGATTTGAAGTAAGCACCCCGATTTCAGCTCCGTCAAGCATAACAGATTCAATCTCTTCCGGCTGAATAATACCTTCTGTCTTCAGATATCCATAGGCAAACTCCTTTTCCATTCCGCAAAGCATCAGAGGAGATGTAAGAGATCTGCCGTTTACCGTAAGCGAGTAGAGCCGTTCATCCAGGAGACCATTAACGAAGCCTTTCATTTCTTCACCATGGGCTGTGATACTATTAAAGCCTATCCAATCTAATGAATGTACATGAATCTCACCGGACGAAGCATTTCCAAAGGCACGGCATCAGGTGAACTGCTGAAAACCGACACACCAATATCCTTCCTCGGCGGCGTTGACCCGAGAACAGGAATCATCATTGATGAAAGTCACCCGCTTGCAGGAGAAAAAATTACAGGAAAAGTTCTCGCATTTCCATATGGAAAGGGCTCTACCGTCGGCTCATACGTACTCTATGCATTATCCAGAAACGGTACAGCACCAGCTGCAGTTATCAACACCGAATGCGAGACAATCATAGCTATTGGGACAATTATCGCAGGAATTCCGGCTGTTGACCGCTTAGACGGAGACCTTCCTGAAAATGGAACTGCTGTTACTGTAAACGGCACAGAAGGCACTGTTACTTTCGCATGAATATAGTCTGGCGTTATATCTCACACAGCAGAAACACATATGCGGGGCTCTACGCTGCCTGTGAAAAGTACGGCTACTCGTTAGAGCCGGTGGATGGTCCTGAAGGAGACATTATATGTTACAGCTTAAACAGCTTAAACTATAATCTCTACGCAGAAGAGATGAGAGAAGCCGAAGGCATCGTAATCGCCGGAGGCCCTCACCCGTCCGCATGCTGGGATGAAGTTCTGCGGGACGCTGACTATGTTGTCGTTGGCGAAGGTGAGAGGACGCTGCCGCGTCTTTTGGATGCATTAACCAAAGGCGGCGACCCTGAGTCTGTTCCGGGAGTTGCAGGTAAAAACGGTCTGACACCAACAGACCACTCGGTAAGGCTTGATGCATATCCATGCTTTTCAAGGATGAAAGGATACATTGAGTTGTCACGCGGATGTCCGTTCAACTGCGGATACTGTCAGACCCCGCGTCTTCATGGAAACAGAATGCGTCATCGCTCACGCGAAGCAGTGGTCGAACTCGCATCCAAATTCCGTGATGCAAGATTTGTGACACCGAATGCTTTTGCATACGGTTCTGCAGACGGAGTACATCCTGATGTTGAAAAGCTCGAGCGTCTTCTATCGTCCCTTACAAAAAACAACATCTACCTTGGAACTTTCCCGTCCGAAGTAAGACCTGAGTTTGTTCTGCCTGAAACAGCAGAACTTGTTGTGCAGTACTGTTCGAATAAGAATCTGCATTTCGGAGCACAGGCAGGTTCAGACGATGTTCTAAGGAAACTAAAGAGAGGACACACAACAGATGATGTGATGAAGGCAATCGATACATGTCTTGATTTCCATCTGCTTCCTGTAGTGGATGTAATCTTTGGTTTCCCGTTCGAGACAGACGAAGATCAGCAGAAAACCTTCGACCTGGTAAAAGAGATTTCACGTTATGGAAAAGTGCACGTGCATCTGCTGACTCCGCTTCCGGGAACAGATCTTGCGGGTACTGTCTGCCGCGATATTCTGCCTGATATCGACAGTAAACTCGGTAAGTTAGCACAGAACGGGCATGTGACAGGATACTGGCACGAAAAAATAGACTGGGCTAAATAAGCCCTCATATTTTTTCCACGGTAAGACCGCGGTTATCTGTTTTTGTACTAAGGGCAATTTCAAGCCCTAAAGGCTCAATTATTTTTTGAACGTCTGATTCACTGCGGTTTGTAATGACACAGACTGATGGTCCTACCGAACTCATGGCGACAAATTCGAGACCGGCATCACGAAGAGAGTTCATGTACTGGTAGATGATAAATGAATGATGCTGAACTTCCGCACGCTTCGAACCGCGGAACTCAAGTTCCCAGATGATGTCTCCCATCTTTTTCAGATTTCCGCGTGAAAGAGCCGGGATGAAATCCATTAGAATCATGTAAGCCTTCATCTCGCGGTCACGGGTGTCGAGAAGTCTTGCATGATTCATGAGAAGCGAGAACTCATGTTCTCCTGAGTTTTCATTACTGTCATGAGTTTTCGGGATGATGATGTAGACATTGTAGTCTTCGGCAAATGGATATGAACATACAGGAGTGAGTTTGTCTCCTATGATGTTCATTCCGCCGTTGAGTGATGCAAGAGCTCCAAGTCCTGTCTCGAATCCAAAGACAACTTTTCCTTCAGAATCGGTTTCCTCAACATAATTGTGACCAAGAAGCATTCGAATTCCATTATTATCAAGTGGACAGCCTACAGCTTCATTCATTCCGCAAAGAACAGCAACGGCTGTTGTACATGTTGAGCCAAGGCCTATGTGTTCTCTTCCATGATAATGCGTCTTAATGATGAAGCCTCCTTCATATCCTGTTACTTTTTTGAAGGCCGCTTCCAAATGGCGAATTAAAAGATGACGGGGCGAGTCAATTATAGTTTTTTCTGCGGCTGTAACTTCTGCTTCGTGATAGAGCTGCAGGGCAAAACCAAGTCCTCCGCCTCCCGGTGTTCCAGGACAGAAGCGGTTCATGTCAAGAACACTTAAGTGAATCCGTGCAGGAGCTCTTACGTAAAATGTTCCAGGCTGTGGTATGGCTTTTCGTATCGGAGAGATATCCGTTGTCCTGATATTTTCTCCGGGACTGAAAGGAGTGAATTCATACTCAACTAAGTCGAGGTCACCACCTCGAATCTGTAATGTGACCATGTTGGTATCTTACTATGGTACTGATAAGTATATTGAGTTTTTTCTAAGAACAAAAGGCAATATAGCATCATGCAGTTTATTTCAAAACAAGCCACACCTATTCAAATCCACAAAGACACAAAAATGAACAAGTGCAGAAAACAAATTATGCTGTAATGTACAAATATTAATCAAGGTCATTTAGATGAGTAAAAGGATTTGTTGTGTAAATGACATGCCAGGAGTGGGTAAAATTGCTCTTTCAGCAATGATTCCAATCCTTTCTGCCAAAGGGATAGATACAACCTGTCTGCCGACAGCATTAGTCTCAAATACACTTGATTTTGGAAAATTTGAGATCCTGGATACCAGTGATTATATGGAAAAATCAGTTGATATCTGGCATGAATTAGGATTTAATTTTGATTGTATTTCAACTGGTTTCATGATAAATCCAAAACAGGTAAAGATTGTGGAGAAACTAATCAAGCACCAGAACAGAGACAATCTGTTGGTTGTAGTAGACCCTATTATGGGTGATGAAGGTAGACTATACAATGGAATGACAGATACAAATGTCGAAATTATGCGTGAAATAAGCGAGTATGCAGACATTCTGATTCCAAATTATACAGAAGCATGTTTTCTGACAAACACCACTTATAATGGAGACTCACTAAATCCAAATCAGGCAGAAGAATTAGTTGATAAGTGCCGCTATCTTGGAGCAAAATCTGTCGTTATAACGAGTGCAAAAGTAGAAGAAAAGGACTGTGTAATTGTCTATGACCATATCAAAAACGAATTATCTATGATTAATTTTGATATGATAGATATTCGATTCCCCGGCACAGGAGATATTTTCTCTGCTGTATTGATAGCCGATGTTCTAAATAATATGTCATTACATGAAGCTACAGAACATGCAATGAAGACAGTAAGAGCCCTTATTTTAGAAAATAAGGATATAGAAGAGAAATTCTTCGGTGTAAATATCGAGAAATTTATAGAGGCCGGTAAGTTATGAAGATTAAAATTACAGTTGTTGAACAATTAGGAAACTGCCCGTGTCATCGTGGAATGATAGTTGGAGATACATTTGACTTTGATAGAGATCGCGGCGATATATGCCCTTTGGCAATGCATGTGTTATTTCCAATGATTAACATTCTACGATATGGCGGCACGTTGAAGAGTGACAGGTTCTGTTGTCCTGATGTAGATACCATTAATGTCTTCAAGATTGAAAAAGTTGAAGAGTAAACACACAATCTTTTTTTTGTGTGTGTGATATAATCTATAAATTGTGCTGTCACAACCTTAAATGGATTTTTTAAGAACCCAATCAAATTCCGGAATAAAATTCAGCGTTATTTTCCTCAGACACAATCAGAACAGCATTTTGATTCAGAGCTTTGATAACTTCATCTGCAATAATTCTGACAGTTTCTTTGTCTGTTCCAACAAATACACAGACAAGTGTGTTTTCAGAAGTAGGATTTCCACTTGCATCTTTCCAGTATCCATCAGCCTGATACATGGTATAGCCATCAACGTACTGCATGCAAATCATATGGACTTTTTGTACTGCATCCTCTGTTGATATCAGCTGTGTGTATGTATCCTTATCATTCAATCCAATATAGATGGTGTGTGTGCTGCTTTGACTGCCTGAAAAAAATCCGATGCAGCTAACAGTCACCAGAATAATAGATAGCAAAAGAACAACAAAAATTAGAATCTGACTTTTCCTGTTTTCCGCACTCATCTTTCTACATTATGTGCAGTATTCGTATATGGATTTTTCCTGAATGAAAAAAATCAGACACTTAGACAGCACAGCATTTTTTTTCAAACCTTCGAAAAATCACCCCTTCACAGAAGGCCGTAAATCCACGAACTAGAAGTGCCCAAGGTATTTCATCGTCCAAAAAATCAGACCCGCTCAAAATCCGTTTATTTGCATCACCCTGTTTTGGGACAACGAAGAACATATCTGAAATGTGCAAAAATACTCAAAAACGTAAAAACCACACAATAAGCTTATTTTACAAAAATAAAGCATATAACAAGCCAAAACATACCATACAAAACCCCTGTTTTATTGCGCATAATACATATTATGCGCAATCATTATATCATCTGACCGCTAACAACATACTAGAGAGATGGCAAAGATACGACGAACATTCAACGCCTGGATACCAAGGTACATCAGCAGTCTCCAGACGAAGAACTACTCAGACCACACAATCGAAGCGTACGCAAGAGTTCTCAAACTTTTCGCACAGTATGAAACATACCTAACCGAACATGACGGAGAACTTCCGGAAACTGTTGCAGAGTTTCGTGAGTATGGAATGGGAGCTGAGATTGATGTCTCGGCATACGAAATCGTCGATTTCTTTACATTGATTAGAAACGAACGCCACCTCTCTGCTGCCAGCATCCACCAGTATGACTCGGCACTTTCCTCATTCTACCGGTACTTAATCGTCCAGGATTTGATTGAAGCAAATCCGATGGACAAAGTTGACAGGCCGAAAATCAAAGACCGCGAGCTGAAATACCTAAGACACAAAGAGGTCATGAATTTCATCGAATCGCTGGAAAACCCGCGTGATGCTCTTCTTGTCAGAACCATTTACGCCACAGGAATGCGTGTATCAGAAGTCTGCCAAATGAACGCAGAACACATCGACTTCGATGAAGGAACGATTCGCGTCAGAGGAAAAGGAGGTAAAATCCGCATGGTGTTCTGTGATGCAGATACTCTTGCAGGAATTAAGGAATTCCTAAACGGACGGACAAACGGCAGTGTATTTGAAGGAAGAAACGGAGCTGCGCTGTCACCTAGAACCGTACAGCACATCTTCAGCCTTTATGCCCCGCCTGGAATTACTCCGCATAAAATCCGTCACAGTTATGCCAGTGAGCTATATAGAAGATCGCATAACATCCGTGTTGTTCAGGAAAACTTGGGACACACATCCATCAAGACCACAGAAATCTATGTCCACACTGATCTTGATGAACGCAGAAGAGCATATGAACAGTACTTCCCGCTTGCCGCAGGTGAGTGAGAAGTACAGATATGCATCACCCAAAAGAACTATAAACCATATGATGCTATATTATAATCAGAGTGTGAAAGATGGAAGAAGAGTACCAGAATAACGCTGAGCAGTCATTCGAAGAACCGCCGAAACTTGCATACTACAATGAGGCTGAACGTCAGGAAGAGATCAACAAATATCAGAAATTCAAAAAGGTTGATGGAGCAGCCTACAGAAAAGTAAACCTCTTCTTAAGGAAAAGAACCTACATCACCGCACGTGAGTGGGCAATCGCACGTCTTTGTGCTGACTTCAAAACTCCGTACGGTGCTGAGATGACATTCATTGGCCAGCACTTACCTGAACTTTGTCCATTCATGGAAGAGCCGTACAGCCCGCAGGCTGTAAACCAGGCACGAAGCTCCTTCAAGCGCAAGGTCAAAAAATCTGCTGCAACATTCTTCTACGGTGCAATGTGCGGATTCTTCACTCTCGATGAACTCGATGACATCTTATTCGAAGCAAACGAAGTTGCAAAATTCTTCCTCGAAATAGAAGGCACCAGTCTGGAGATTGATGACGAGATTGAGATTGAAGATAAAATCAGCGAAATTATGAAAAAGCTCGGCGATTCCGCAAATCAGATGTTAAACAGCAGAAGAAATGCGGCTTCTGATGATGACGAAGAAGATGATGAAGAATAACACCCCATCTCTTTTGTAACATTTATATTTCTGCACTGCTGATATTACACATATACTATGGCACTGGAAAAACTCGAAAAGAAGTTCTTTGGAACCAACGGAGCCCGCGGAATCACAGGAGAAGACATGACTCCTGCCTTTGCTCTTGGAATTGCCGAAGCCTTTGGAACAATGCTCGGCAAAGGAAAGACTGTAGGTATCGGACAGGACCCGAGAACCTCAGGACCAGCACTTGATGCTGCTGTCAGAGCAGGTCTTACTGCATGCGGATGCAATGTTGTTGATTTCGGAATCCTCCCAACTCCTGCTCTTCAGTACCTTGTTCTCCACCACAAACTCGACGGAGGAGTGATGATTACCGCATCTCACAACCCGCCTGAGTATAATGGAATCAAAATCATCGAAGCAGACGGTACAGAGATGGGTGATGAGAGGACAATCGAGCTTGAGCAGATTTACATTCAGGGCAAAGCTGTTGTTGCCGGATGGGATGAGTTAGGTGAAGCAATTGAAGAGCCGGAGGCATACAAACTCTATATTGATGCAATTGTTTCCCAGTTCCCTGAAGGAATCGGAAACGGAATTGTGGTGGCTGTTGACCCTGGAAACGGTGCTGCATGTAAAACAACTCCTGAGATTCTCAGACGCCTTGGCTGTACGGTTCACACAATCAACGCAGAGTTCAATGGTCTGTTCCCGAACCGTCTTCCAGAACCATCCGAGGAAGGTCTTGCAAATCTTTCAGCTCTTGTCCAGGCAACCGGTGCCGCCTTTGGTGTAGCTCATGACGGAGATGCAGACCGTGCCATTTTCGTTGACGAAAAGGGACAGTTCATGGATGGAAATATCACATTCGCTCTTCTTGCATCCTACTTCGCAGAAAAGTCTGCAGGCGGAGAGATTGTAACTCCTGTGAGTACATCCGGAATTGTTGAAGCAGTTGGTAAAGAGTTTGGATGCAGTACTTCGTACACTGTTGTCGGAAGTATTTACGTTGCAAGAACTATGCGCCAGGAGATTGCAGAAGGAAAGAATGTTGTAATAGGCGGCGAAGGAAACGGCGGAGTGATTTACCCGCATCATCAGTTCTGCCGTGACGGCGGAATGTCTGCAGCAACAATGCTTGGATTGTCTGCAGTCAGAAAGACTCCAATCTCGGAACTTATCGCAGCTCTTCCAAAGTTTACCATGTATCAGGAGAAGAGAAAGACTTCCCGTGCCAAAGAGATTGTTGACCATATGCGTGAGTTCTTCTCTGACTGTCCGGTAGATGACAGAGACGGTATCAGGATTACAAAGGGCGGAGCATGGGCTCTTATCAGACCATCAGGAACCGAGCCTCTTGTCCGCGTGTACACTGAGTCACGCGATGCAGAAGAGGCAAAAGAGATGCTGAACACCATCTTAAATGAGATAGCTCCCTATCTCAGCTAATTTTTCCCAACGCATAACTATTTAAAAAACCAGTTCTAACTCTATATTATGACGGATATTATAAGTACGGTGATTATGATTATCCTTGCCGTTATTATCTGCATTGTATTATATTTCGTCTTCAAAAACGGTCTGAAGCTTTTAATCAATGCATTATGCGGCGTGGCAATTCTGTTTGTTGTGTCATTCTTCCACTTAGCCCCGATTGGAGCTTTGTCGATTGCTCAGGTGATTGTCTGTGCGGTTGGAGGAGTTATCGGTGCGATTCTGCTGATTGTTCTGTCATTCTTCGGAATCGTCATCTAATCTTTTTTTATGCATTTTATTCAGGCAAAGTATCTTCTGTCATCCAAAAACGGAATGAACATTTTCAGAGGATGTACTCACGGCTGTATTTACTGTGATTCACGAAGCCTTTGTTATCAGATGCCGCATGATTTTTCAGATGTTGCAGTGAAAGAGAACGCGGCAGAGTTATTGGACGATGCTTTGTCACGTAAAAGACGGAAGTGTATGATTGGCTTTGGTTCAATGAGCGACCCGTATATTCCGGCAGAGAAGGAATTATGCCTTACCAGAAGATGTCTTGAGATTATTTCAAGACGCGGATTTGGAGTGTCTCTTATTACAAAGTCAGATCTGGTTCTGCGAGACCTTGACCTTTTGAAGGAAATAAATCAGAAGACAAAGGCTGTTGTATCTATGACTCTTACAACAGCAGATGATGTTTTATGCAAGAAGATTGAGCCGAATGTCTGTCCAACATCAAGGCGCGCTGAGGTTCTCTATGAACTTCGGGATGCCGGCATTCCAACTGTTGTGTGGCTTTGTCCGATTCTTCCATACATCAATGACAGTGTTGAAAATCTGGAAGGAATTTTATCTATATGCCGCGAAGCCAGGGTGTCTGGGGTTCTTTGTTTCGGGTTTGGAATGACACTTCGAGACGGAAACCGCGAGTATTATTATCAGAAGTTAGATGAGCTGTTTCCAGGGCTTTCTTCCCGTTATGCAGCTGAATTCGGGCAGAGTTACAGTGTTCTAAGTCCGAATGCGGTGAAGCTAGAGGCTGTGTTTTCCAGGTTTTGTGAGAGCGAGGGAATCGAACGTGATGTGGATAAGATTTTCTCGTTTATGTCAGAGATGGAGCGGGACAAGCAGACTACGCTGTTTTAGGAACTCTGAATTCGTGGATGAGGTAATATCTAATCGAAGATCGAGCATTTTTCTTTGAATGAACGAAGTGAATGAAAAGAAAAATGCGAGGGGAGGGATTCGAACCCGCGAACGACTTTCGAGCAGATCTTGAGTCAGCCTCCGTTGGCCACTTGGATACCCTCGCAAAAGTGCTTATACTAATTTGCGTGAATACGTTATGAAGTTTTTGAAGAAATCAGGTTTAGAAAAAGTCTGATAAATCCATCTGGACTTTTTCTTCCTCACCAAAGGTTGATAAGATATTCATCTCAATAACCTTGATTCTCTGGTCTGTGTATCCTGAAAGGTTATAGGTCTCGCTCATTGTTTTTGCAATCTCAAGATATTTTGTAACGTTTCCTTTATGCATCGTAGCCTTCAGAGGTCCTCCGCACTTCGGGCATTTGCCGGAAAGCGTCATTCTCCTGTGGCTTGTCTTACACTTCGGGCATCTGAATGACTGCTTTGAAAATGACCTCAGGTTACCAATCATGTCAGGCATTAAGTGACTGTTAATGATACGCTCTGCTAAATCATCTGTATCTACAGCCCGAATCTTGTCTGCTAAGGCAAGCTCTGCCATAATCTTTTCACCTGTGCCTTTGAACATAGGGTTTGTGTACATCGTATCAAGCGGGCCTGCCGAGATATCATCTGTATCATGAGTGAACAGGAAGCCTTCGAACTGCTTCTCAGTTCCAACGCGTGCCTCGACATAATCCACATACTTTGTCAGATTCTTTGGAGCAGTGTACGTCAAAGCACCTTCATAGACCACGAGCGGATAACGCGGCATGACATCCACATTGAGGGTTTCCTTATCGACCTCTTTTGGATTGAGTGTGGTTGTCAGAACAAGCGGAGCATCCATTGTTCCTCCTCTCGTACTTGGAAGGAAGGAACGCGAGAAGTTTACCAGACCATCCATCATCAGCATAACACAATCCTCGTCACCGTCACAGTTTCGGCGTTTTGCTGCATGGTAATACGGGTGTGCATAGCCTGCCTTGGCTTTTGTAAATCCGACAAGGCGTGCGAGAACTCCGGCGGATGTGTGCGGGGCAAGACCCATGATAAGCTGACCTACAAGATCTTCAGGTTTTTCTGCGTTATAGAATGAATCAAGACCGTAGAGCCTGACAAGGAGCTCATCGATGTACTTTGATACACGCACCAGATACTCTCCGCAGTCTTCTGAGACTAAAATGTCCTGCGGAAGAAGTTCTACAATCTGTGTCGGTTCGACAAGTTCATTTCCATAGGTATCTTTGGTGTATCCGATTGAACGAAGTTTTTCGACCGATACCGCAATCTCTTTGGGCTTGAAGTGAGTAAGCGGCAGGTCAATCATATCATATCGAATCGTTCCGTCACGGAAGACATAGACATTGTGCTTTGCACGAAGAAGACCCTTTTCCAGAGGCTCTACAACACGCTCTTTGGAGATTAATCCCTGAACACCTTTTACTTCAGGAATGTCTCTTGCGTACTCGATTCCAACGTTGGAAACTGCTGCTTCGTACTCGGCCTTCATGGATAAGATACTATCCTTCATGCAGACAAGGCCTGCATTACATACAGGACAGTTCTCCATTCCGGGCTCTCCGAGTTTTCCGCAGTGAGGACAGCGATATACTGCATCAGTGTGCGTTCCGCAGTCAGGACATTTACTCTTGAAGGTAACCGTTCCGCACTTCGGGCATTTGCGTTCTCCTGTCTCGACATGGATTAAGCCTTCAATCTGCTTTGCGGCAGGACCTCCACCGAAGAGAAGAGATTCGTCTACTGCGCATGATTTAGCTGCCGCGTCAACAGAGCGTCTTGCTCCTCCGCTTTTTCCAACCGGGAACAAAACATGTACCGGAGGCTTCATCTTACGCGGAGCAGATTTGCCCGGACGTCCCATACGGCCTCCGACACGTGTTCCGGCCTTTGAACGCATTTTTATTCCTGAAAGATGCGAGGCCATTACAAGTCCGTTGGTAAATGCAGGTCTGGATTCCCATGTCGGGAGTTTTTTAAGCTCAGGTGATAGTCCAAGGCCTGCGATTAATGAGAGCGGAATTCTTACAACATACTCACCGTTTTCGACAGTGTGCGGGACTAAGAGTTCTTCAAGTACTGCCTTTGCCTCTTTATCCTCGGGGATGTATAATATGCCTCCTTCAAACCGTCCTGTATTTTCAACTGCGTCTGCGAGAGTTATGAGCTGTTCTTCTGTGCAGTCATCCCAGAACCATGTATAGTCCGGGTGAAGGTATGCTCCTTCTGCAACGAATCTGAGAGCTTCGGTTTCGTTTTCGGGATGACGCGGGCCTCCTTCCTGAATCCACCATTCTTCGCAGTATGAAGGCGGAGCTAATACATGGTTGTTTTCGAGGAACTCTCCAAACGAGATTAAAATTTCGCCGACATCAAAGATGTACTCTACTTTATCTTCTGCAAGGAGAGCTTTTGCCTCTTCCATGTCGTCAATGCGGCGGACTTCCCCGGATGTGAGACGGACTGTGGGGCCTTCGATTGTGCTGACCGGCACAACACCGCAGGCCTTTCCCGGACGCTCGACTTTCATCTGTGTTCCAACAGCAAGATAGTCTCCTAAGATGTGAAGTGTTGCAGGGTTGAATCCGCAGGTTGCAAATCCTGTGTTTCTGCCTCTGCCTAAGCGAAGACGAAAACCTCCCTTTCGCATCGGATATGAGAATGCAGGACGTCCGGCAAGCATATCACGCATGTATTTGTCCTTTGGATGGATGCCTGGTTCTTCCTCTTCTTCAGGGGCAGGGGACGACGGGGTTGTGCCGTTGATTAAATCCTCAAGCCACTCCCAGCCGTCAAGCTCCATCTTTGCCACGTTCTTTTGAATCTTTGGAGCTTTTAATCCGATGCCTTCCGCAACTACAAGGCACATGCCTCCGCGTACTGTGTTTGTCTCAACTCTTTCAAGGTTGCGGTATCCTGATACTTCTTCCTGTTCGGTCGGTTCTCCGTCAATACAGACCGGACAGTTTTTGATGATCATTCTGATATCGTCGTCCTTTGGGAGATACTGCATACTCTGGATGTTGTTGTACTGCTTAATCTCCTCGACGTAACGCTCGATTTCCTCTACGCGAGGTTTGTAGCGTTCCATTTTTAACAGGCGGCGGATGTAGTCTCCGACTAATACAGACAGTGCCTGGGCAGTTCCTCCGGCAGAACGAATAGGGCCTGCGTAGGCAATCGAGAGGTACTCTGAGCCGTCGTCGTTTTTGCGGATTGTAATTTGACCTACACCTTCGGTTGGTGCGGCAACGACACCTTCGGTCAATATTGCCATTGAGGTTCTGATTGCGTGGTCTACGATGTCCTCTCTTTTTGTCTCGCCAAACTTTCCTTCGACAAAGGCGTCGCAGATTTTTAATGAGGCAAGTTCTCTGGACATCTCTTCTTCGAGACGTCTGATTTCTGCGGCAACTCCTTTGTATCCTAAAAGTGCTTCCACACGTCCCGCTAAGTCTGATGCGATTGGAACCTCGACCTCTGTTCTCGGGTCAAAGCCCTGAGCTTTGGCTTTGGATGCTATCTCCATGATGCGGTGAAGTTCCGCTGTTAATGAGTCAAGGTATGCACGATAGCGTGGTGAGGTTGCAAGTTCTGCCATTAGTAACTGTATACTCCAAGTTTCATGAGGACAATGCCTGCACAGATTTTGACGGTCTGGTTATCAGACTTTGCAGCGTCGAGAAGGGATTCGAGAGCCGGTTCTCCGATTTTTTCAAGAGCTGCTCCTGCCATTCCGCGGGCTGCGGCATTTTCTGAGCTGAAGAGTCCGACCAGCGGGGCTACGGATTCTTTTCCGAAGGAGGCAAGTACTGCTCCATAGTATCTTAAGACGTCAGCCTGCGGTTCGGTCTCTGCTTCTTTGATTAAGGCAGGGATGACAGATGGTCCTGTTTTTAAGAGAGCGCGTCCAAGGTACCATTTGCCGTTCATGTCAGCTTCGCGAAGGGCAGATATAATCTGTGCTGCTGCTTCTTCGCTTCCTCTGGCACGTTCTGCCATCTTTTCGACTGCGGCGTGTCTTTCGTCAAGATTTTCTGCTTTGATTGCTTTTAGTAATTCTTCCATTATACTCTTCCTGCGTTTGCGTTCTCCGGGGCTTTTTCGCTTTTGCCTAAAATTTCTTCGACTGTCATGTCGGTTCCTTCCTCAAGGCTCTGTGACAGTTTTGCTGCATCTTCTTCTCCGAACCATACGGTGAGCTGGTCAAACGGTACGTCGATGTCTTCTTTTCGAAGTGCTTTGAAGATGGTCCAGAGGAGTTCTGTTCTTGCATCCCACCAGAATCCTGAAGGTGACCAGATACGTACTTTGAGTTCGATTCCGTGTGCTCCAAGGTTGTCTACATAAACAGACGGGGATGGGTTTTTCAATGCATACGGGTGTTCTTCGATTACACGTTTTGTGGCTTTGATTGCCTTTTTGGCGTCATCGGTGTATCTGATGCTTATGCTGTAGTCGAAACGTCTTGCAACGTTTGAGACCATGTTGGTAATTTCGGATGTGAAGAGTGAGTCATTCGGGATTCTGACGTAGAGTCCGCTGTAGGTTCTAACGCGTGTTGAGAGAAGTCCGATGCCTTCGACGTATCCTTCGGTTCCGTTTACAACGATGCTGTCTCCGATGTTTACAGGCCTCTCAAACATGAGAAGGATTCCTGCAACGAGGTTTGAGAGTGTGTTCTGACTTGCAAATCCGACAGCTACTCCGACAACTCCTCCGGCAACAAGGAGACCTGATAAGTCGATTTTAAGCTGAGAGCAGGCAACAATTACACCTATTACATAGATGACTGTGCGGATACTTTTGACTGTTAAGTCGATTGTTTTTGCTTCGGTTTTTCCGGCAAGTGTGCGTCTTAGAATTCCTGAGATAACACGTGCGATGACGAAGGTTACGATAATGAGAATGACGAAGATTACTATGTTTCCAACTGTGAGTTGTCCATAGATGAATGAGTCTAAGAATCCGTTGATGTCAATTTCTGCCATTTATCTCATCCCCATGTCCATTGTGAATGTTGAGTCGAGTAGTGCTCCTTCGATGTTGCAGAATGGTGTTGTTTTTCTGAATTCAAATACCTGTATTGATTCGGTCATTCCTTCTCTAAACGGTTGTGAGATTCCAACAACATCTGCTACGTCTGAGCTTCGGATAATCATTTTTGCGCATGCACAGACTGTTGTTTCGTCATAGTACAGTACAAGTCCTTTCTGATATATGACTACACGTCCAATGGTTGCCCATTCGTCTGTGTCGTTTTCGATTTCGAGGCGAAGGAGGCCTTCTTTGTAGTTCTCAACTGAAGGCGGCATTGCGTATACTTCGCTTTTGTGGAAGCGTGTGATGACTCCTCTGGAGGCAGCTCCGTATAGTGAGAATTTGGGATGGCAGAATGTTACGATATCAAGGAGGTTTCTTTCTCCGTTTTTGGCTTCTAAGAATACGCCGATTTCAATGGGGATTGTAAGGAATACTACTGCTTTTCCGTCAGGCTCAATTGTTATTTCTTTGAATTCTATTTCGATGAAGTCTGTTACGTTGTCCGGGAGGTTTAACGGTTCGATTGGCTGGAGGTAGAAGGTTCCTGTTTGTGTTGCGATGTTTGATTCGTGTTTCCACCCTACGATGTCTCGTTTGTAGTGGTACATGCCGTTTTTGTCTTCGAATCCGAGTTTCAGGCCCTGGAAGTTTATTGAGTAGTCGAAGTTGAATTTGCCGTAGGCAAAGGACGGACCTGTCTTGGATTCGCCTTTGCTGTAGGAGAGGGGCTGTTTTTTCCTTGAGGCGGAGGCGGCTGTGTAGATTCTTGATATCGGCATGAGTAGTCAGTGACTATATTGGTTTTATGATAATATAATGGTTCTAACTATGTAGGATGAAGATGTATAAAAGAAACCTTTTGATACAATAAAAAACAAAAAACAAACCATGCAAAAACGCGGCATCCTACTTATCGGACACGGAAGCAGAAACAAAAACAGCAGTGACGTCCTTGAAAAAACAGCCGCAATAATGGAGAATAAAACACAAATCCCGGTACAGCACTGCTTTCTCGAATTCAATCACCCGGATGTAAAAGAAGGACTGGACCTCCTCATACAAAAAGCAGATACAATATCAGTCGTCCCAATGCTTCTCTCATCCGGCACACACACAGAAAAAAACAATTCCAAACCTCTTAGACATAAAAATTGGAGAAACAAAAAACATCGAAAAGAATGGAAAAATAATCACCCTCACATACACCGGAGAACCAATTGGAGCAGAGGAAGCCTTAGCTGACATCCTCATAAGAAAAGCTAATTTCCCCGCATAAACTTCGCGTAAATAAAAATCATCGAAAACGCAGAAAGTCCAAGAGAAGCCGCAAGAATAATCCAGAAAGCCCAAGGATTTCCAGTCAGGGGAACTGCTACATTCATCCCGAAAAAGCCCGCAATCAGAGTTGGCACAGCCAGAAGAACTGTTGCGAAAGTAAAAATCCGCATAATGTCATTTACATTATTGTTAATAATCGATGCAAAAGTCGACATCGTAGAAGAAATCGTCTCCGAATAATTCCCCGCCATCTCATAAGCCTGCCTGTTTTCAATAATCGTATCATCCAAAAGCTCAACATCATCATCACTTAAACTGCGAAAGGCCGAAGGAGAACGGGAGAGCTTTTCAAGAACAGCAGTATTCCCTTTTAGAGAATTTGTAATATAGACAAGAGACTTTGAAAGATTCAGCATCTGAAAAAGCTCCTCATTTCTCGTTGCTCTTTTCAGATGTTTCTCAATCTCAACTGTCCTCTTATCAATCAGACGCAGATTCTGAACAAAAAGACCAGCATTCGCATACAAAAACCGAAGCAGAAATCTCTCGCGTCTCTCTGTTGAAAGATTCCTGTACTTACCGCCCGCAAATGCATCGAGAACTGGGTTTATCCGAAGCGAAATAGTCACAATATAATCCTTCATCAAAACAAAACCAGCTGGTACAGTCTGGTATGATGTAATATCTTCTGCATCGCTCTTGTATGGAGTATCGACAAGAATCAGAGTATAATCATCCTCAATTTCAAGACGGGGAAGCTCCTCTTCATCAAGAAGCACTTTCAGGTCAGACGGATTTAAACCAAGCTCCCTGCATACATAGTTTAACTCATCATCGGTCGGGAAAACAAGCCGAACCCAGCACCCGGGTTTAATCATCTCCTCTGTATGGATTTTGCCGGATACAGTGGAAAAGATTTCTATCATATCTTCTGCTTTGTATTCAGCGGTTAAAATGATGAAGAACGAGGCACTATTTTTTTATACTAATACGTTCTATAGAAATAACGGGTCGATGTTTCGCCCTAAACCCTCTCATATGGGAAAACCAATTGAGTGGTTTAAGATGAAATTGGAAGGGCATCTGGCCGTGTCCTTCCATACCTGATTTTGAATCTGTTTTTTGTTTTATTTTGAAAAAAGCAAATTACAGAAACCTAAATTAAAACAAAGCATACGCTCTTTTACCAAAACATAAA